>Ga0334887_1000294_pt1 | contig 82091 bp, 73 predicted proteins | sample GraSluR1_MG_10_FD_207217 | JGI IMG/M metagenome (GOLD analysis project Ga0334887, IMG submission 207217) | Sludge microbial communities from methane-producing bioreactor in Wageningen University, Netherlands - Granular Sludge_18_07-R1 | ecosystem: Engineered > Bioreactor > Anaerobic >...
TTGGCCTTGAAGGCCGGCGAGTGGTTGCGGCGTGGGCGTCGTGGCATTGTCGATGCTCCTCCTCGGTCGGACGTCCGGGGAGCAGTATCACCTATCGGGCTGTCCGAATTGGCCCGGCCACTTCTGACAGACGTGTGTGCCCGAGCCGCGACCCCGGGGTATAGCCTCCCCGCGCTCCGCAACTTGCCCTGTGGCGAGATCCATCCGAAGCCTCCTGTCTGCCGGGTGTCCTATCGCCGCCGGCCTCTCTCCGAATGACTTGCTGGCTCTCTATGATACGACCTTCTTGCGAGGAACATGCGATACCAGTGCTCGGCGGCGCTGGTGGGCCGGTTCGGTAGAGTAACGAGAAACGGACGCTTTGTGTGCGGATGAAGGTCTTCTACCACCGGCTGCCCGCTTACACCGCCTGTACGGAGAGCGTCTTCGTGTCCGCCGGTGATGCCTCTGGTCTACCCGGCAGGTGTATGAGTCGTACAAGTGACCCTGCTGCCAGCAACGACCTCCCCGTGTGGGTACTGCTCGGCGCTTGGGTAATAGTCGGGGGATGAACGTCTGTCAGGAAGACGTCCAGTTCGAGAGGAAGGCCAATGAAGGCGCAGCGATATCTCTGGGCTCCGATGCTCGTGGTGGCTGCTCTGATTGCCCTGATGGTAGTCGGCGGCTGCGGGAGCGGCAACGGTTCAGACGTCGCGTCGGTGTCCCCGACTGATCAGACCACTGCCGTCAGCATCAAGGACTTCAGCTTCACGCCTGCTCAACTGACGGTGAAAGTGGGGACCGCCGTCACGTGGACGAACGACGACAGAGCTTCGCACACTGTTACGAGTACCGATGGCCCAGATACTGATGCCAAGGTTACGAATACGTTCGACAGTGGGGATATGGCGCAAGGCGACACGTTTTCGTTCACGTTTGAGAAAGCTGGAGTCTACTACTACGAGTGCACTATCCATGCGACTATGGCATCGATGCATGCCGAGGTCGTGGTGCGATAGTACAGCACAATGAGATAGCGTCATGGCTGTCGTCCGTGTACGGACGGCGGAACTCTAGCGCTATGGCTTGATCCCGGAGATCGCGTATCGCTCGATTCTGCAGCGGCGCGTTCTCCTGTAGGCTTCTCTCGCTTCAGCGGCCGGACTGTTTGCTGTTGGCCGCGGTCTGATTGGACGACGAGAGAAGCTGGGGGGACTTACATGGGGCTGTTTGGAGACAAGGTTCCGGAAGAACTCGGTCATTTGCTGGGTACCATGCAGATGAGCTCGCTCGACGACATCGATGCGATCGTTCAGGGGAGCCCGCCACCGCCGGAGAAGTACTGCGAGGATATTTGCCTCAATGCGAGGATCGATCGCGCGGCCGCTCTCGCGCGGAAGATGGCGTCCAGGGGCAAGCGAGCGCAGGCCGAGGCTCTGCTTGCCGAGTGGCGCCAGAGGCCGGTACCGCGGAGGGTCTTCTTTCGCGGCGCGGGCGATGCGCAGTCGTTCGAACGGGCGGCTGCGGAGGCGGCGGAGCAGCTCGAGAACCTGCCGCCCGATCCGGACCAAGACAAGAAGGACGGCCAGTGGCGTGCCGTGATCGATGAGATTGGCTCGCGCGCGGACATCTGACGATCGGTCATCTGCCGCACGGCGGTGTGGGTTGATCGGGCGATCCCGCGCGAGGGGCGGATGGCGCGGGTGTGTACGAAGGAGCCCGCGCCATCCTGTAGCGTTCTCCGGTGGGAGCAGCGGATGACGAACGCTCGCGGCATCGGCTGGGCGGAGGAGAGCTGGAACCCCACCACCGGCTGTACCAAGATCAGCCCCGGCTGCGCTCACTGCTGGGCGAAGCGCATGGCGCGGCGGCTGCAGGGCATGGGGCATGCCCGCTACGCCCGCGGCTTCCGGGTAACCACACACGAGGATCTGCTCGCCAAGCCGCGGCACTGGACAAAGCCGCGCCTGGTCTACGTGAGCTTCATGGGCGACCTGTTCCACGACGAGGTACCGGAGGAGTTCATCGGGCGCGTGTTCGACGTGATGGCACACGCGCCCCAACACCGCTTCCACCTGCTCACCAAGCGGCCGGCAAGGCTCGCGGATCTCAGCCCGCACCTGCCCTGGCCGGCCAACATCTGGGCGGGCGCCACGGTCGAGGATGCCGCTCACCTGTACCGTGCCGAGCAGCTTCGCCGATGCGGCGCGGCGGTTAAGTACCTGGTGCTCGAGCCGCTCCTGGGCCCTATCGACGCACTCGACCTTGCCGGCATCGACTGGCTGATCCTGGGCGGCGAGTCGGGTCCTGGCGCGCGGCCCCTGCACATCGACTGGGTGCGTTCGGTCCGCGATCAGTGCATCGCGGCCGGCGTGCCCTTCTCCTTCAAGCAATGGGGTGGCGCGCGCCGTAAGGAGACCGGGTGCGAGCTGGATGGCCGGGAGTGGCACGAACGACCGGCCGAACCCGGCCAGCTCGACTTCGAGGGGATGATGGACGGCGGCTGACGGCCAGGTAAGCTCGGTGACCGCTGGGAAGTTACGGCATGTACACTCTTCTTCTCATCGGCATGGAATAATGCTGAGTCAACGATGATCTACCGGCGACGAGAAAGGACGCCCCTGCATAGATCAGCGAGCGCCGGCCTGAAGTTGCCGGCGGGCAGCATGGTTCTCGGACTGAGGAGGAAAGGAGCCATGCCGCATGGAGGAGGTCCTGAAGCACGCGGCGGCCTTATTCGCTGTGTCAGCTCGCGTCGGAACTACCAGGATCGCTAGGGAGATGGTCTTTACTCAACCGCTCATTACGGAGTAATAGCTATGAAGATCGGGTTGCTTTGTTGTTGGTCGAATATGCGGATCTATCCGATTTACTCCTTCCATCTCCAGCAATCACTGGAAGTACTCACGGAAAATGAAGTCCCCGTCATTACAACGAACTGCATGTGTTTTGATAAGAGAAACCCAGTCAACGAATACTACGAGTTCATTAATATTCCGTATCTTACGAGACGGCCTTCGCGCACGCGACTCAAGCATCTCGTAAGGTCACAGCTCTACGCGCCGCTCGAGTATCTGCGCGGCCGTTCCTTCGCGTCGCGTGCCAGCGACTTCGATGTGGTCGATTTCCAGCAATCGTCGTACGCTTTTGGGTACGAGGCTCTCAAGTCGTTTCTTTCCAGCAGTTCACGGGCCAAGAAGATCGTGACCATCCACAAGCTCGACCAAATCCAAAAGGACAACCCTGAGCTCAACCGGGTGTATAACAAGGCCGATGGCGTTATCACGTTCAGCGAGTATATGAGAGAAGCGCTGATCAAGGATGGGGTAGAGCCAGACAAAGTCTTCTCCATCCACCATGGCACGTCTCTGCCTGCTCTGGAGGAGGTGCAGAAAGACCAGCTCATCATCTTCTGTGGCTCGCCAATTCCTCAGATCAAAGGCTTCGAACACTATGTAGTTGCCCTTCGTCTCCTGAAGGAGAACGGCGTACAACTGCGGACAAAGATCTATGGCTTCTTCATGGGTGACGAGAAAGAGTACGCTGTGCGGTTGGCTACGGAACAGGGTGTTGCCAACCTCCTGGAATGGCAGAGTTTCAGCGACGAATCCGAGTTGATTGCCGAACACCAGAAGAGCCTGGTGTGTGTGATCCCATATACGGGGTATGCAGGGTATTTTCCGGCCGCTCACGCGATGGGGAACGCCGTGCCGGTTGTGGCGACGGATATTCTAGGACATGTGGAATACGTCTCGGGTGCAGGGCTCATGGTCCCGCCCGCCTCGCCGGAGAAGCTCGCCTCGGCGATCGGCCGGCTGTTGGCAGACGAAAGCCTCAGAAAAGAGCTTGGGGCAGGTGGCCGGCAGCGAGCCGAGCAGACGCTCAGTTGGGAGAACGTGGCGACCCAGACGCTGGACGTTTTCGGGAAGGTGCTCGAGGGGAGATAGCGCCGCTCCGTCAGGAGGGGGCGCCGCTGGGATTGATCGTTCCGCGCGCTTTAGCTGGCCGGTTGTGCTGTCGCGGTCGATCTCTCGAGCAGAACGCCCTCAGGGGGCGGTGAATGAGAGGTCGAACGCTTGCTGCGGTAGGCGCTGCGCGGCGAGGCGGCTGTAGTCTTTCCACGGGTCAGCCGCTTGCGCGCGCAGACGGCGCGGCACGCTGGATGCCGTCCAAGCCGCGCCGCCGGCGGTTCTCCCGAGTTCGTTCCACGCCAGTGGAGTGGCCGCCGGGGCCCCGTCTCTGGCGCGCAGCGAGTATGGCGCCACCGCCGTCGCGCCGCGTCTGTTACGAAAGGTGTCGATGAAGATCTTGCCCGTACGTTTGGCCTTCGCCATCGTAGTGGTGTACTTCTGGGGCTCTCGTGCCGCCAGGCTCTGTGCGACGTTTCGGGCAAAGGCGCCTATGGTGTGCCAGTCGGCCAGTGGCTGGAGCGGTACGATCACGTGCAGCCCTTTACCGCCCGTCGTCATGGCCAGACTCTGTAAACCGTAGCTTGCCAGACTGTCGCGTAGCACTCGCGCCGCTGTTCGCACGTCCTTCCACGGAACCTCTGGGGCGGGGTCCAGGTCGAAGACCATTCGGTCCGGGCGCTCAAGCTGCGTCTCCTTGGACCCCCAGATGTGGAACTCAAGCGCGCCAAGCTGCACCATCGTGAGAAGGGCGTCGAGATCTGTAATCACTGGGTAGTTCACGACGCTGTGCTCGGTGCGCACCGCGACTCTAGTGATGCGGTCGGGCACCGAAGCGTTGGCGTGTTTCTGGAAGAAGCAGTTCTCCGCCGTCCCTCGGGGGCAACGCACAACGGTGAGCGGTCGTCCGGCGAGGTGCGGGAGCATGCGTTCCGCGACGGCTTCGTAGTATCGCGCGACGTCGAGCTTGCTCATGCCGATGTCGGCGTAGATGACGCGGTCTGGATGCGAGATGCGCAGGCCGGTGGGGTCGGAGTCTGCGCCGCCGGCCTCGTGGGCAGGCCGCGCCACGGCCAGTGCCGGGGGCGCGTTCGCCGCGGTGTCCGCGGTCGTGCTCGGCGTGCTGCTCGAGGGCGCGTCCCGCGTGTCGCTCGATGCAGCGCCCTGTACGAAGTGCGGCGACGCGCTGTCAGCGTCGCCCGGTTCCTCTCGACGGACGTCCCGTGGCCGCTTGTCGGTGCGCACGCCCTTGAAGACGGCTTGGCGCACCCTGCCCGCGGCCGTCCATCCAGCGAACGCCGCTTCGATGACGAGCGAGGGCGTGCTCCAGTTCACGAAGTGCGGAGCCTCTGCATCAGCGAAGGGCGACGATGCGCGACGTCTGGCTTTGAGCAGCGAGGCCAGACGCCGCAGGTCGGCGTCGCCGAATCCGGCTCCCACTTTGCCGGCGTAGCGTAGGTGTCCATGCGTGTCGTAGGTGCCCACGAGCAGCGCTCCAAAGCCGGTTCTGCTACCGGCCGGGTCGGTGTAGCCGCCGACGACAAACTCCTGCCGCCATCTGCATTTGACCTTGAGCCAGGAGCGCGTACGGCCGCTCGTGTAGGCGCTCTGGGCGCGCTTCGATACCACTCCTTCCAAACCATGGCGACAGGCTGCGGCGTAGAACGCCGGTCCCGCGCCGCTGACGTGCTCGCTCAGGCGCAGGTTCGAGGGCGAGCGACGTTGGCTCTCCAGGAGTTGGGCGAGCAGTCTCTTGCGCTCGGCCAGCGGGAGCGCGCGGGTATCGCTGCCGTTCAGGTGTAACAAGTCGAATGCCATATACAGCAAGCCTTCGTCTTTGCACTCGCGCAGCATCCGTTGGAGCGTGGCGAAGTCGCTGCTTCCGTTGGCGCGATACGCCACGACCTCGCCGTCGAGTACCGCGGAGGTGGCCTCGAGCTCCGCGATCTCCGTCGCTAGTCGTGGGAAGCGAGCTGTCCAGTCGAGGCCGTTCCGCGTGAAGAGAGCCACGCCGCCATGCTCCAAACGCGCCAGCACGCGGTATCCGTCGAACTTGATTTCATGCACCCACTGGTCGCCCTCGGGCGCCTGCTCGACTAGCGTGGCTAACTCAACGCCGGCGAACCCGAGCGGTGGAGCTGAGCTGCCAGAGTTCCGTCCTTCGCGAACGCCCTGCTGCCGGCCAGCGTACTGTCCGTGCGCTGGCGGCGCCGCGCCAGCGGCGATCTCGCGCATGGTGCGGCGGCTCGCGACGCTGCGGTCATCGTTGGTCCACGAGTCGCGACGTCCCGGTTGCGCGTGCTCATCCTTCTCCTTGATGAGCAGCCAGTCTTTACCTTCCGTAGTGCTCTGACCGGCACGGTCAGGCTGTGCGCGGGCGGGCAGACGAACTAAGGCCCAGCCGCCGCGCAGGCGGTGTCCGTTGAGGCGGAGCTTAAGCTCGCCGCGGCGGTACCCTTCTCTGGCGTCTCCGATCGGCTCCCAGTGGCCGGCATCCCAAAGCATCACCGTCCCGCCGCCGTACTCACCCTCCGGGATAACGCCTTCAAACGTGGCGTACTCCAGGGGGTGGTCCTCCACGTGAACGGCGAGTCGGCGCACCGCTGGATCGAGGCTCGGACCCTTGGGGACGGCCCAGCTCTTCAGGACGCCGTCGAGCTGGAGCCGCAGGTCGTAGTGCAGGCGGCGCGCGGCGTGTTTCTGGACGACGAAGATGTCCTCTGTGGTTTGAGGCGCTCGCCGGCGCGACGAGCGCCCCTCAGGCTCGCCGGTCTTGCTGAAATCGCGTTTGTCGCGATACCTGTCGAGGCGGGCCATGAGTCAGCTCGCGGCGCGGCGGGTGCGCGGACGCTTGCGCTCCCGCGCTTGTCCGACGCTCTTCTTGAGCAACTCCATGATATCGATGACCTCGCTCGGCGTGTCCTGTGGCGCGCTCGCTCCGTCGCGCGCTGGCGCCGCGCTCCTCTTCGCCTTCTGTTCGATGAGCGCGAGCAAATCGTCGCGGTATTCATCGCGGTAGCGCTCTGGCTGCCACGGGGCGTCGAGTGCCGTCACGAGCAGCTCCGCCAGCTCGATCTCCTTAGGCGTGGGCGTCGCGGCGGAGATGTCGTAGTCGAGTTCCAGGTCGGAGACGGCTTTGAGCTCGTGGGAGAAGCGGAGGAGCTCGAGCATCAGAACGTGCTCGTTGGCCAGCAGGGCAGCGAGATGCTGATGCCCGCGCATAACTACAGTGGCGATCGCACTGCGCTCGGTTCGCAGCAGAGCCTCGCGCAGGAGGTGATACGGCTTAATGCCGGACTTCGCGGGGACCACGAAGTAGGGTGTCATGAAGTACTCGGGTGCCACGGCATCGCGGGGCACCGCCTGCATGATCTCGATGGTCTCGGTGGCCTTAACGTTCGCGCGTGTGAAATCCTCGGGATCGAGCACCACGAACGAGCCCTTCTCGTACTCATATCCCTTCACGATGTCGTCCCACGGCACCTCTCTGCCGGTTGACTCGCTGATACGCCGCTCGCGAATGGGCGACGCATCTTGCCGGTCGAGCTGGCGAAAGCGGAGGTCGTTGGAACGCGTCGCGGAGTAGACGCGAACGGGGATGCTTACGAGGCCGAAGCTGATAGTGCCTTTCCAGAGTGGACGGGTCATGAGTGTCACTTCCTCAACGGCGGGAGATCTGCAAACGAGCCATTTCAGGAAGTGATTGCCCGATGTCGTCGGGCGAGTAACCTGCCTCGTTACGGCACGGGCACGCGTCTCGAGAGGGCTGGCCGGCGATGCCCGCGTCAGACGGCGCGGTCTCGCGCCCTCGCCGTGGCGAGTGCCTTGCGCACCTCGAACCAGGCGACGCCGATGAATCCGGCGATCAGGGTAATGAGCCCTTCGATCCAGGAGATGCGTCCGAAATGGAAGGCGGTACGGAGGCCCGGGACCGTCAGGACGGCGGTTAGCAGTACGATGGCGCCCCCGAGGATCCAGCGCAAGGTGCGGTTCTTCCTCTCCTTCAGCGAACGCCAAATGGGGAGTCGCCATGAGCGGTTCACGAGGATCAGCGCGAGGTTGCTGATCACGAGCGTCGCGAAGGTGAGCGAGCGTACTACTTCGGCGCTGCGGTCGGTGAGGACGCCCCAGAGGTAGATGCCGAAGACGGCGACCAGTACCGAGATGCCCTGCGCGAACGCGATGGCGAGCACGCGTCGTCCGAACATCGGCTCTCCCAGACCTCTCGGCGGCCGTTCCATGATCTCGGGATCAACTTGCTCGGCTTCGAAGACTACGGAGCAGGCGGGGTCGATGATGAGCTCGAGGAACGCGATCTGCACGGGCAGCAGCACGAGCGGCCAGCCAGAGACGAACACCGGGATGAGCGACATGCCGGCGATGGGCACGTGTACCGCGATGATGTACGACATCGCCTTGCGGAGGTTGTCGAAGATACCGCGTCCCTGACGCACGCCTCCAGCGATAGATGAGAAGTCGTCGTCGGTGATGACGATGGCCGCCGACTCACGGGCTACATCTGTGCCGCGTCCACCCATGGCGATGCCGATGTCGGAGGCGCGCAGCGCGGGGGCATCGTTCACGCCGTCCCCGGTCATGCCTACCACCTCGCCGTTCGCCTTGAGCGCCCGGATGAGCTGCAGCTTCTGCTCGGGAACCATGCGTGCGAACACGCTCACCGAGCCGATCCGCCGCGCGAGCTCTTCATCCGACATGGTGGCGAGCTCGGGGCCGGTGATGCAGCCCTCAGAGTGATCCAGCCCGAGTTCGCGGGCGATCGCCAGCGCGGTGCCGGGGTAGTCGCCGGTGACCATCACCGTACGTATGCCGGCCCGCGCGCACTCGGCGACCGCCTCGGCGACGCCGGGCCGGACGGGGTCGTGCAGCCCGGCAAGCCCCAGGTACTCGAAGTCGAAGTCGTGCTGTTTGAGGGGCAGTCCTTCGTGCAGGCTGAAGGATGCCCGTGCTACGCCGAGGACGCGCTGGCCGCTCGCGGTCGCCGTCTCGACTTGCCCCGTGAGGGCGGCGAGTTGCTCTGCGTCGAAGTGACACAGGTCGGCGATGGCCTCTGGCGCTCCCTTGGCGGCGATCACAAATTGATCGCCGCGGGGGGAGCGCCACACGTGCGAGAGCGCTAGGAGCCGTTCCGAGAGCGGGTACTCTCGCACCAGGCTCCAGTCGGCGTGCAGGTGCTCGGTCTCCGCCAGGTACTGCTCGCCGAGCACTTTGAAGGCCGTGTCCATGGGGTCGAAGGGATCGATGGGTGAGGCCAGTACGGCGAACTCGCTGATCTTGTGGAACCGCTCGGGGAGCGGGCCCCCACCGATCAAGTACGACTCGCCTTCCACGATGAGCTCGCGCACGGTCATCTGGTTCATCGTGAGCGTGCCGGTCTTGTCGACGCAGAGTACCGTCGCGGAGCCGAGTGCCTCGAGCACAGGTGCGCGTCGTGTAAGGACGTGCTTCTGCGAGAGCCGCCAAGCGCCGAGCGCGAGGAAGACGGCCAGCACGACGGGGAACTCCTCTGGCAGCATGGCCATGGCGGTGCCGATGCCAGCGAGTGTTCCTTGGAGCCACTGGCCGCGTGTTAACCCATAGACGACGATGACGAGCGCGGCCGCCCCCATACCGAGGAGGGCGATGGTGGTCACCAGGCGATCGATCTCGTGCTGAAGAGGAGTGCGCTCGGTCTCCACGGTACGCAGTGCGGTACCGATCTGGCCGAGCTCGGTACCTGCTCCCGTCTCTTTAACGAGGGCGATGCCCTGGCCCTTCACAACCAGCGTCCCGGAGAAGACCCACGGTGTAGCGTCACCGCCGGGGCGGCCCAGTGGCTCGTTTGCTGTCCCCTGACCGCACTCGGTCTTTCGTACCGGCACGGATTCGCCGGTGAGCGTCGATTCGTCTATGGAAAAGTTCACGCACTCGAGCAGCGTGGCGTCGGCGGGGACGCGGTCGCCTTCGGCGAGCAGGAGGTAGTCGCCGCGAACCACCTCGCGGCCGGGGATGCGCATGCGCTCGCCGTCGCGCAGTACGAGGGCACGGGGCGCCGAGAGGTCGCGTAGGGCAACGAGGGCGTTCTCGGTCTTGTGTTCCTGGTAGACCTCGATGGCGATCACGACGAGCACGAAGGACATAAGGATGGCGCCGTCGAGCGGTTCCGCGAGCAGGAAGTTCACGCCGCCAGCGCCTAGCAGCAAGAGGAGCATCGGCTCGCGGATAACATCCCACGCCTGCTGCAAGAGGTTGCGTCTCTTCGCCAAGGGGAGCTCGTTTGGGCCGTCGGCGCGCAGTCGCTCGGCCGCCTCGGCGGACGTGAGCCCGACGAGGCCGAGGTCCTTCAACCCGGCTATCATGGATGACCTCTCGCCGGAGAGGGGTGCTTGTGCATGCGCCCCATTGCTAGTCCTCATGTTGGTGGCGCCGCTCGTACTGATTCGTCGGGCGCCGCCGTCCTTCAGTGTGCTTCCGCGCGGAACGAGCGCTGGGGCGGACAGTACCGCACGTGCGATGCTCGTACAAAACCGTAGTGGTTTCGGTGCTCCGCGACGCGTTCGCGGAGCGCGCCACGGCGGTTGTGAGGCGCCCGGCCATATGCCGCGTCTGGTGGGGAAGAGCTACGCCAGCGCCTGTCCGGCGCGCGCTCGTCGATCGCGACGTGACGGCGGCGGCACGATCCGCGGCCGCGCCGCCGGCCGCGGATCGATGCCGTCCGAGAAGGCATGCACGCAGTTGCGCCCAGCGCGCTTGGCCGCATACATGGCCCAGTCCGCTTTGTCGAGGAGTTCGTCGCGAGTGCCGGCGTCGTCGGGGAAGGTGGCGATGCCGATGCTGATGGTCAGCGGGTACTTGCTCCGAGCGCTCGAGAGCTCGATCTGAGAGCGAAGATGTTCGGCCACGGCGAGCGCTCCCGCGGTGTCGGTGTCCACGAGCACCAGCACGAACTCCTCGCCGCCGTACCGGGCTGCCAAGTCGGAACGCCGGCTGGTGGCCGCGATGATGCGCGCCATGCGGGCCAGGGCGGTGTCGCCGGCCTTGTGGCCGAAGTTGTCGTTGTAGACCTTGAAGCGATCGCAGTCGCAGAAGAGCAGCGAGAGCTTGCTGCCGCGGCGCTGCGCACGTTCCAGTTCCTCGCCGAGGCGCTCGTGGAGGTACCGGTGGTTGTAGAGTCCGGTGAGGCCGTCGGTGATAGCTTCAACTTCGGCGCGACTGAAGCGGATTGCCGCGGCCTCCAACGTCGCCGTCAGCGTGCGCGAGCGGTCGTTGTACAGCAGCGGCCGGCCGCGCGAGTCCACGGCGGGTATATCCACGGTCACCGCCGCGACGACCGTCCCTTCGGCATCGCGGATGGGGGCGGTACCCGATATCCAGACACCGAAGTTGTCGTTGTTGATGACATTACACAGTACGTGTTCGTCGGCCAGGACGCTGGCGAGCTCGTCGTCTGGCAGCCAGGGATCGCCGATATGCGAGACGTCACTCTCCGTCTCTCCTGTATCCAGCACGGTGACGCACTGCCCGTTGTGGACAGCGAAGCTTGTAATGTAGCGGACGTACGGATGGCGTCTCCGCAGTACGCGGAGAGCGCTCACCGTCTTCTCGTACTCCGGGCGCGCCTCGTCGGCGCGCGTGCGCAGTCGCGCATGCGCGACAGGATCGATGAGCTGCGCGGCTTGCGAGGCCACCCGCATGGCACGTGCGCGGCGCTGTTGGAGGTGCTGTAATGCACGCCGAAAAGCCTCGACTATCGCGGGGTCGAACTGCGCACCGGCGCACCGTCGTAACTCGGCGAGGCACTGAGGGTAGCTTAGGGCGCGCCGGTAGGGACGCTGGCAGGACATAGCGTCGTAGCAGTCGACAACGCACAGAGCGCGGGCGGCCAGGGGGATCGCCTCGCCGGCGAGGCGATCAGGGTAACCGTCTCCGTCGAAGCGCTCGTGATGGTGGCGTATGCTGGCGATGAGCTCCTCGTCGAACAGCGGCCGAACGATCTCGGCGCCAATAGCAGGGTGCTGGCGTACGAACTCCCATTCCTCCGAGGTAAGTGGGCCCGGTTTGAGCAGAACGCGGTCGGAGATGCCGATCTTGCCGATGTCGTGCAAAAAGGCGACGTTCTGTACCTTCTCGATGTAGTCCTCGGACCAGCCAAGCTCGCTCCCCAAGAGGGCCATGTAGGCGGCCACACGGCCAGCGTGACCCAGTGAGTAGTAATCTTTAGCTCCTAGAGCTGAGCTCAAAGCGCGCAGATGGCTCAGGTGCAGGCGTTTGAGCTCCTCGCAGAGCTGGGCTCGCTCGAGTGCCAAGGCCACGAGCTGGCCGACCGCCTCGGCAGTGACGATCTCCTGCTCCGTAAACTCGCGCTCGGCGTGGTCGAGGAGATCGACTACGCCGATCACTCGGTCGTGTGCTACCAGCGGCAGCGCCATGAAGCTGCACTGTCCATAAGCACGCAGGTCGCAGCGCTCCACTTCACTCAGCCGTGGGTCGGCGAGATCGCGTACGGTGATCGTCGTCCGCGTCTCAACAGCGAGTCGGTCGCAGGGCCAGTCGTCAAGACAGAACTTCCGTCCTACCCAGTCGGCGTCGTAGACGCCCCTGGCCGAGGACGCCAGACAGACGATGTGCCGGGCATCCTCGAGTCGATAGATGTCGCAGTCGGGGATGCTGAGGGCGACACTCAGGCGCTGTGCCGCCGATTGCAGGACCTCGGTTAGCTCCTGGCTGGAGGCGAGCTCGAGGCTCGTCTCGAACAAGAGCTGGTAACGCTCCTCAGTGTTTCTGTAGCTCGGACTGTGGTCGTGGGTTGGAGCGTTCGCCTGATGCGAGGCACGCTCGAGGTCTTCGACCAAGAACCGGCGTTGTCCGCTCGGCGTGCGCTGACAGGCCAGTCGTCCTTCTGCGACCCAGCGGCGTACGGTGCTCGCGCTTACGCCGAGGAGGTCGGCGGCCTGTTGCACGCGGATCCAGCGCGATGCTTCTGCCACGACGTTCATTGCCGAGAGTATCGGATGCGAACGAGCGATTCTTGACCAACTCTGCCAATCGCTGAGCGTTGGGTATGCCAACTTCGTGGGCGCCTCTCCCGAAGTCCGGGCGGTACCGAGGTGCGAGCCTCAGAGGTGGTGGGCGCAGCTTGTCTTGGACTCTGCGCTGTTCCTGGAGCAGGCGTCGCCTCTGCCTGAGGTCTGACCGCGAGGAGCTTGCTCTCTGCCTCCTGCACCCGTCGATGTAGCTTCACCGGAAATTTGGGTGATCCGATCTTGACAGGGCCTGAGCGGCTGTACGATACTTCATTTACGTTCATTAAGGATTTCACGAACATTCAGTCAGGTCATCTCGGCGAGAGGGGGGCGCCAGCGACGACGGAAGACCAGCTCTCCCGCAACGGTGTAGCGAATGTGCTGCGTGGGAGAGCAAACCGCTGCGGACGCTCGAATCCCGAGTGAAGGCAGATCGATTTCGGAGTATCGAGGGGCTGTACACAGCTGACTGGACATGAGGTTCGTCATCGGTCGGCGCCTTGTCGAGCTAGTGAAAGGAGATGGTGATAGGTGTACCTATCGACGCAGGACTACTCAGAGCGCACCAAGCGCGCTCTCAACTTCTTCTTCGCCCATGACAATTCGACGCGCTTCGTAATTATCCGCCGCCATGGCTGGGAGGCGGCGCGCAATCTCGAGTGCTACTTCTTGAAAAAGCACCAGGAGACGCACTTCATCGACGGCGCTACGAAGCTCGGCATAATGAACGAGCCTCATCCCGTGCTCTGCGCCAAGTATCACTGCCTCTCCAACTGGCTGGGTGGGATCGACATGGGGTTCTACGACGACTATCGCAACAGCGGGAAGGCGTACGTCTCTTACATGACGCCAGACTGTTCGATTGGTTCGCCCTTCCTGCCCAGCCCGGCCACGTGGACAGTGCCGATGGAGATGATGATCGCCATCTACACGTGGCATGCGCGCAACGGTAAGTTCCTCAACAACGACAGGCTCTACTTTTGCCTGACCGACCATGTTCAAGCCGGCGGTCCGTACCATATGGGGTATTTCGCCGAAGACGATCACGCGCTGGAACCCTGGGAGCGGCTGAGGTTTGAGCCGGGGACCGCTACCATCGAGCCAGGACCGCCTCCGGATCTCAGCGACGAGTGGCCTCTCGCCCGGCGTGAGGCCGCGCTCGAGAAGTACAATGGCGAGTACGTGCTCGGAGGGTTCGCACAGACCGCCCTCATGCTTGGCGAGGATGAGTCTATCGCGATTGCGGAGCGTTCCCACTTCGCCAACGTCGTGCAGTGGGTTCGCCCCTTCACAGTGGACCTCGGATGGACCGGCGACACGCCGGTAACGCGCTATGCGGACCTCTTCTGCAAGATTTGGGGTCTCATTGGCGACAAGTTCGATGTGCACACCGAGAACGGCGACGTCTTCGTTGAGAATACCAAGACACGTCTCTATACCCCGCAGTACGTGGGCTGGGAATACCCGCCGAGGCGGCTGGAGGAGGCGTTCGCGAGGGCGTGGACTGCGGCTTCGCGCGCGGTGGGTCCGGGCGTCGAAGTATCGGTCGTCAAGTCGCGCATGGACGGCGACGAGCACACGATCTGGCGCTTCCGCCAGACAGACCATTCGGCGTTCATCGGCGGTCCAGGCGAGTACGATGCAGTCGTAACCCATGCGCGTGAGCTCATGACCAACTACTGGGAGAAGGATCCAGTCGTTGCGAGCGTGCTGTGATCCGGCTGGGATGTCCCGCGGACGCAGAGTGAACGCGTGATGCTCAAGGGCGAGTGCCGTGTGCGCGTCCGTGGCTAGGGGAGTACGACTCGGTAACTCGGACTGGCCGTGAATCGATGACGAGGCATTCGGATTGAAGCAATAGTGAGGCTGGAGGAGAACCACGAGACAACCCGGGAATGGGGTCCGGGCGTCCGGTGGAGTTGCATACGTAAGTTATTCGTAAAGCACACTTTCTACCTTTGGGGGGGAATTGTGAACAAGCTGTGGAAGCGGGGGCTTCGCTGGTCTGGCCTTGCGCTCATGCTGTGCGGCGTGGTTGGACTCATGGGCTGTGGTGGCGGAGACGAGAACTCCGGCGGCACGACCAACGGCGGCAGTTCAGGGGTAAAGGAGATCAAGATCTTGGTTGCGGCTCCGCTGTCTGGCGACTATGCGGAGACAGGCAAGGATATGGCGCAAGGGGCCGAACTCGCAGCCGCGTACATCAACGAGCAAGGGGGTATCAAGTCCGGCCCCAACAAGGGCGCGAAGGTTGTGATTGAGCGAGTTGACGACGAGATGTCGACGAGCGCGGCAACCACGATCGCGTCCCGCTATCTCGATGATGACAGCTACTACGCCTTCTTGGGCTTCATCACGAGCGGGCAGGCGCAGGCGGCGGCCACCGTGTTAGAGCGTGCCGACCTCTCTCTCATCGCCGGCTTCGCCTCGGCCGACTTCCTGACGAGCGAGGCTGACAACATCGTCGTGATCTCGCCGAGCATCGGCAACTTCGCGCGGGTCGCCGCCAATTTCGCGGTGGACGAGTTCGGGGTGAAGACGGTAGGTACCATCGCCGGCGATTTCTCGTTCCTTGACTCGTACTACAAAGGCCTTACTGGTGTGTTCACGGAGAAGAGTGTGAACTACGCCTCCAAGCAGACGTACCCCGCGGGCACGTCGGACTTCTCGGCGCTGCTGACCAACATCGCGGCGAAGAACCCTGACATCGTGATGTGCGGCGCCTTCCAGGCGGATGCCGGCCGCATCGCCGCCCAGATGCGCAAGATGGACATGAACATGCCCATGGTCGACTTCATCGGCGACGGATGGGGTGAGACGTTCGGCAAGACCGCCGGGTCGTCGCTGCAGATTGGCGAGTTCTACGAGATGACTCCCGCCGATCGTTTTCCCGAGCCTGGATCGCTCGGAGCCGAGATGAGCAAGCGCTATTTGGAGAAGTACGGGAAATCCATCAATGCTCCCGCGCTCCATTTCTTCGACGGCGTTCTGACGATCGCGGCCATCGCCGAGATGGGGTCAAAGGGCAGGGAAGACCTTCTCTCCTACGCCACGAAGGTGACGGGCGAGGGGCTCCTTGGCCCTATCGCGTTCACGGCCGACCTGAAGCCGAAGGAGCGCTGGGGCACTATGTCCAAGGTCACAGGGAACGGCGCGGATGACCGGGAGCTCGCCGCTCGGTACGTCATGTACGGTGAGACCGAGACGGTGGAGCGTGTCGGGGAATGAGCACCCGCGCTGCAATCGTCTTGGATGAGAGCCCCAAGGACAGATGGTCGCGCGAGCGTTTGGCGGCGATCTGGCCCCTGGTGCTGCGGTGGTTCGTCCCTGTGGTCATTGGCCTCATGTTCCTGGTCCCGTTCGTGAACGACTCTCGCCTGCAACTGCAGGTGCTGACGATCGCCTTCCTCAACGGTGCCCTCGTGGCGGGGTTGGCGCTCTCGCTGGGGTACACGGGCGTGCTCAACTTCTCGCAGGGGACCTTCTACGGCCTGGGGGCGTACACGACGGCACTCCTGGTAACGGACTACGGGCTTCAATTCTGGCTGGCCACGCTGATCGCGGTCGCCGTGACCGGCGTAGCCGGTTGGCTGTTCTCCCTGAGCACGGGGCGGGTGAAGGGTGACTACTTCGCCCTCGTGTCCATCGCCCTGACGATCGCGTTCGCGCAGCTCTGCGCCAACTTACCATCCGTAACGAGAGGCCGAGAGGGCTTCTTCGGGCTGCCGGAGATGCGCCTCTTCGGCCTCTCGTTCGACGATTCATTGGCGACGTACTACCTGTGTCTGCTCATGTTCGCGTTCGTCTATGTGCTCATGGCGCGTGTCGTGAGGACGTTCTACGGCCGGTCGATGCTGACGGTGCGGTACAACGACGTGGCGGCTAGAAGCATGGGGATCTCCACGTTCACTACCAAGGCCATCTCTCTCACGATCGGCTCGGCTGTCGCGGGGCTTGCCGGCGCTTTCATGGTCGGCAGCATCCAGTTCATCCGTCCCGAGGACTTTGGGTTCAACCCATCCTTCATGATCAGCTTGTACGTGATCATCGGCGGTGTGGGGAGCTTACCCGCGGTGGTCATCGTGGCGCTGGTCCTCACTTATCTGCAAGAGCAGTTCCGCGGCCTCGGGGACTACCGTGTCGGCGTCCTCGGGATAGTGGTCATCTTTGCGGTGTTCTGGCGCGCGGGAGTTCTCCGGGATGCCTCTTGGAGACTGCGACAGCGTCTCGCCGGTCGGCGGCTGCGGAGAAAGGATGCTCCGGATGCTGACGTGTGACGGCTTGGGAATCGTCTTCGGCGGCGTTGTCGCGCTGTCGAACGTGAGTTTCGCGGTCGGTCCGGGGCACGTACTCGGAGTGATCGGGCCGAACGGATCGGGCAAGTCGACGATGGTCAACATCATCACCGGCTTCTACCAGCCGACCACGGGCTCGGTTAAGCTCGACAACATCGAGCTGACGGGCAAGTCGCCGGAGATCGTACGGCGCATGGGTATTGCGCGTACGTTCCAGAACCTGCGCCTGGCACTGGAAATGACGACGCTCGACAACGCGATGGCCGGGCTGAATCTGTACTTCGCCGGAGATGGCACCGGCGTGCTCCGCATGGCGGAGGCGGCCGTCGGTATGCCTTCGGCGCGGCGTCGGGCGGCGGAGGGTCGCGAGCTGGCCATGGAGGCCTTGGCGAGCGTGGACATGGCGCATCGCGCCAATGTGGTCGTCGGGTCCATGTCTTATGGCGAGCAGAAACGGCTTGAGCTCGCCCGTGCCATGGCGCTTCGCCCGCGCGTCCTCTTCCTCGACGAACCGACGGCTGGCCTGGCTCCGCAGGAAGCCCAGGAACTCATGGAACTCATGTGCGGGCTCGCGCGAGGGAGCGAGGACATGACGCTGGTCCTCATCGAGCATCGGCTTCAGTTGGTCCTCGACGTTTCGGATCGCGTGCTGGTGCTCGACGGCGGCCGACTGATCGCCGACGACACTCCCGTGAATATCTCCAATAACGCCGACGTACGTCGGATTTACGTCGGAGGTGAGTGAGGGTGCTCGAGCTTAAGGGTGTGCATGCTGGCTACGGTGTTGGCCAGGTGCTTCACGACGTTTCGTTCACCGTCGCTCCCGGAGAGGTTGTCGCTCTCGTAGGGCCGAACGGGGCGGGCAAGTCAACCACCCTCGACGTGATATCGGGTGTGCTCCGTCCTTCTCGAGGGCGTCTGGCGTGGGAGGGGCAAGACCTTGGCAGGATGTCTCCCGCCAAGGTGGTCACCTCTGGTGTGGCGCACTGCCCGCAGGGGAGGCGAGTGTTCCCCTACATGTCCACTGAGGCGAACCTTCGTGTCGGCGCCTATACGCGGAAGGATCGCAGTGCTGTAAAGGCCGAGGTGGACGAATTCCTCGCCGCATGGCCGATTCTCGATCGGCGCCGTTCGTCGAATGCTGGCACGCTCAGTGGTGGCGAACAGCAGATCCTCGCTATCGGCCGGTCTCTCATGAGTCGGCCGCGGCTCCTTCTGCTGGACGAGCCTTCGCTGGGACTCGCGCCGGTCTTGATAAGCCAGGTGTACGAGGTACTGCAACACACCATGTCCGAGCGCCCGCTCTCCGTTCTGCTGGTGGAGCAGAACGTCGTGCAGGCGCTGACGCTGGCGAGTCGCGTGCTGGTGCTCGCTGGCGGGAGGATCGTGTTCGAGGCTAGGGCCGAGGATACGGATGCGGATGAAGTCGCCTCGCACTACTTCGAGGCGACCAACGGAAATGGGACGGGCCAGTGAGCTTCTTCATACAACAACTCATCAACGGGCTCGGTGTGGGGGCTCAATACGCCTTATGGTGCGTTGGCTACGGACTCGTCTATCAGGTACTCGGCCTCATGCACTTCGCTCACGGCGACAGCTTGATCTTCTCCATCTTCGTGGCCTCGAGCCTCATGGCTAGCGGTTTGCCGTTCTGGCTGGTGGTTCTCCTGGGCATGCTGCTCGCGGCCGTGGTGGCCATCGGTATCGAACGCGGGTTGTACCGGCCGATCATGAGTCGCGGGCTGGTCTTCCTCGCGTTCATCGCCGCTATGGCGGGTGGGTTCGTGTTGCGCAGCATCGTTCAGGTCATCTGGGGTGTACAGCCGCGGTTGTTCCCCGAGGGCCTGCTGCCGTCCGGCGCGTGGACGATCGGCGGGGTCCACATCGGCATCCTGCCCATGACGAATCTGGCGATCGCGCTAGTGATCGTGGTGACCTTCACACTGTATCTGTCACGTACTCGCCAGGGTCAGGCTATTCTGGCCGTGGCTCAAGATCGATACGCGTGCGACCTCATGGGAATCTCCGTCAACAAGATCGTCGCGTTGGTGTACGGTCTGAGCGGTGCCATCGGCTTCATCGGCCTCATTCTGTATGCGGTCAACTACCGTTCGGTCACTATCGGCCTTGGGTTCTCCATCACGATGAAAGCGTTCATCGCGGCGATTATTGGAGGCATTGGCTCTATTCGCGGGGCTGTGTTCGGTGGCCTGGCTCTCGGCTTGTTGGAGGCCTTCGTAGCCGGGTACATATCCACGACACTCATGGACGCGATCGTCACCGCTTGTCTGATTCTTTTCCTGCTCTTCCGGCCGTATGGAATCACGGGCCGCCGCGAGTTGGTGAAACTATGAAACGACATTATCAAATGGCCCACTGTGGCCCTTGTGAATACTTGGGAGACTTAGTGTACGGATGGTATGAGAGAGTCCGAGGGATGGAGGAACTGTTCGTCGCAGCGCGGATCGAGCCGCGCGACGGGGCGCCGGGGAGGGTTGCGCGATGATCGGCGAGCTCGTACACGGTGCCGTGCCCGAGCGGCGAGGGCCGGTTGCTGACCTGTTGGAAGCAGAGGCCGTTCGCCCGGGGGCACCCTTTCTCCGCTGGGCTGGCGGAGAGTGGACGGTGGCGGACTTCGCCGATCGGGCTCGTTGGTGCGCTACCGCGCTGAAGGGATACGGCATAGAGCCTGGAGACCGCGTGGCGATCATGAGTCGCAACTCGCAGTGGTTCCTGGCGTGGCAGTATGGCATTTACCTTGTGGGCGGCGTTGAGGTCTGCATCAATGCGGAGCTCAAGGGACCGTTTCTCGCGCACATCGTGCAAGATAGCGAACCCAATCTCGTCCTGGCGCAGGCTGAGTTCCTACCTACGCTGGAGGCTTGTGGCGGGCCCGCGGTTCCTCTCATCGATCTTGAGGACGAGGCCGGCAAGTACGCCGTATCTCGCCCTGGAGAGGCGTTCACCCCGTGTGATCTTCGCCCCCACGACCTCGCGACCATCATGTATACGTCTGGTACGACGGGACCATCCAAAGGCGTGATGATCCCCCATGGCTACTACTCGAATCTTGGCCACATATTCTCTCGTATCATTGAGTTAACCGAAGCTGATACTGCTTACTGGGTATCGCCGTTCTTCCACGTGGATGCTCACCTGGCGGTGCCAGCTACGCTTCAGTCGGGTGCCGTCTTCGCTTTCACTCCTCGGTTTAGTGTGCGTCGGTTCTGGCCGGAGGTCGAGGCTCTCGGCGGTACGTGGACGCTGCTAATCGGCGCCATGCAGGCCGTGCTAGCTACGGCAGGGCGGCCGTCCAATCTGGAGCGTCTCAGGATGCGGCGTATTTTCGGCGCGCCGATTCCCCAGGAGATGTACGAGTTCTACGAGGACGACCTGGGCATCGAGATGCTCGAGATGTTTGGGATGACCGAGTCCAACGGTGTCCTCTACGGGACACCGGCTCATCATCGTCGCGGGAGCGCCGGCTGGCCGTGCGGCGGCTTTGAAGTGAAGATCGTCGACGAGGACGGCTTCGAGGTCCCGCGAGGTACACCGGGAGAGATCGTTCACCGTCCGCAGTTCCCGAATATGATGACGGTGGGGTATTGGCGTCGTCCGGAGGCGACTGTAGAGGCATTCCGCGGGCTGTGGTACCACACCGGCGACGCGGGGATCATGGATGAGGATGGTTTCGTGTTCTTCGGCGGCCGACTGACGGACAACCTGCGCAGGCGCGGGGAAAACGTCTCCGCCTGGGAGCTCGAGTCCGCTCTTCGACTTGCTCCAGGCGTACAGGAGTGCGCGGCGATCGGTGTGCGCGACGAGTTCGGCGGCGAAGACGAGATCAAAGTGTTGCTGGAACTGCATGAAGGTGCAGATTTTGATCCCGAAGTTTTCTTCGCCTACTGTGAAGCGAATGTGCCCAGGTTCGCCTTGCCGCGCTTCGTTCAAGTGGTGCCCGCCCAGACGTTCGTGCGTGGCGTGGGTACTGGGGCGATTCAAAAGCACCGTCTGCCAAAGGACACATCCGGGCCGGGTATTTTCGACCGGAATGTCGTTATGACCGCTGTGGCTGGTTCAGCGAAGAGGTAAGCAAAGAAGTACGTAGTGACAGATGATGTGCCGAAGAAGTGAACCATGAGCTCGAGAGACCCGATGCCGGAGTCCGGTTACTCGAGGGACTCAGCGGTTGGTAGACTGCACGGCCAAATCGAGGTCGACGGCGGCTCAGAACGGTGAGTACCTGAGCCGAGAGGCGGGAGATATGGTGGTCAGACGCACGACGGATTCGCAAAGCTCATGGCAGGCTCCACGGGGACGGTCCGTGGCCGGACGGGGAAATAGCATTGGAGGCGAGGAGTCTACTCGTCAGCGTATTCTCGATGCGGCCTCGGGCCTGTTCCTGAAGTACGGATACGAGGGGACGACGATGAGTCGTATAGCCAGAGAAGTGGGCGTTTCGGCGCCCGCTCTCTACTGGCACTTCGACTCAAAGGCAGAGTTGGCCTTCGCATTCATGGAGGCTACCCTGGAAGCGATCTTCGCGAGTATCGAGGTTGCCATGGAGGAAGATACTCCGCCGGAGCAGCTCGCGCAGTTCGTTTGCGGATACGTCACGTTCGAGCTCGAACGGGGCAAAGACCTGCCTGCGCAGGACACGCTGTACCGCCACGGGTACGAGCAGCTCCTTGAGTCGTTACCAGATGAGAACCGAACACGTCTCAAGGTCCTCCAGCGTCGGCCTTTCGACCTCCTCAAGAGCATCCTCGAGGCAGGTGTGAGCAGAGGGGACTTCACTATCGAGGACCGCTCGGTAACGGCTCAGGCCATCATTACGATGTGCGACTACATCTTCACATGGTATCGCCCGGAGGGGCGCTTCGATGTTTCCACCGTCGCCACAATGTATGTGAATCTGGCCGCCAGAATGGTCGGTGCTCGCGTGGGGGCAGGCGACGAAGCGAGCGCGCCGAACGACTGCTCCCCCTCACCGGGTGCAGATCTTGCCTTGACGGCGGAGGACAAGTAGCCGTGGTGTGCGGTGTTCGCCGCGGGTTGTTGTCCGTGACTCCTTCTCACTGGAGGTGACAGCAAGAAAGACGTAGGCACCACTCAGGTGGTTGGTTCCCGCGAAACCACGCTGAGCGAGCGGAGTGGGTGCGGTAGTGACAGGCCTACCGCGCCCGCTCCGCTCGTTATCTCAGCCGTATGAGCGAGGGTAACATGCGTCTCAGACTGTTTCCTGCTGACTCCATCACGCCTGCACCGCAAGACCGGTGGCCGGACAGCGATCTCCATCTGATCGATATCGTCGATCGCACGCAGCACGCTCCCTTCTGTGCAGGCGTCTGCGAGCTCCGGGCTTCGACTCCCGTCTGCTTCCACTACGACGATGAGGCAGTCGTGTGTTACCTGCTCGAGGGCGAGATCACTCTGACGGAGAACGGCGAGGAGTGCACCGTGAGGCGGGGCGACACCGTGTTCATTCCGAAGGAAGAAGGTCTCGCCGTCTTCTGGAGCACGAGTTCCTACGGAAGGTTCTTCTATGTGACGTATCCGCACTGGCGTTCAAGCCGGATGTAGGGAGCACGAACGTCCTCTGGAGGCAGGCATGTCATTCGCATCCGCTGATGCTCAGCATACTGAGCGGACGCTCCGGGTTGTTCGGGAGTTTGCGCAGGCGTTCAACGAACACGCTGTCGATCGGCTCACGGCCCTCATGACGGACGATTGCGTATTCGAGAACACGCACCCCAAGCCAGACGGGGCGCGGCTAGAGGGAGCTCCGGCCATTACGGCGTACTGGCAGTGGCTGTTCCAGGTATCGCCGCAAGCGCACTTCGCTGTAGAGGAGCTGTTCGGCCATGCGGACCGCGCTGTGGTGCGGTGGAGGTACACCTGGTGTACTAGAAGCGGCACGGTCGGCTGCGTACGCGGCGTAGATCTGTTTCGCGTACAGAATGGCCAGGTGACCGAGAAGCTCTCGTATGTGAAGGGATAAGCTGAGGTTTTACCGGTCGGAAGAGCTTGACCGAGCGGCTATTCGAGGAATTCGCGCAAGCCTTGCGACTGGCGAAGGCTCACGAGCTTGGCGAGCGTCTTGGCTTCGATCTGGCGGATGCGCTCTCGGGTAAGGCCAAAGCACCGACCAACCTCTTCGAGAGTTCGCGGAGCCTCGCCCTTGAGCCCGTAGCGCAGTTCGATTACCGTGCGCTCACGGCGCGTGAGAGTGCTCAGCACTTGGCTGAGCTCTTCGTTCTGCAAGATCTCATTGACTCGCTCGACCGGTTCTACGGCCTGATGGTCTTCGATGAAGTCGCCGAGTTGCGCGTCTCCCTCCTCGCCGACCGGCGACTCGAGGCTCATCGGCTCTTGCTTGATCCTGATGATGTCGCGCACTTTCTCCGGCGTTGTGTCCATCTCGGTGGCGATCTCTTCGGCGGTCGGCTCACGACCAATGCTCCGGCGAAGCTCACGCTGCACGCGGCTGAGCTTGTTGATCCGCTCGACCATGTGCACGGGGATACGGATGGTGCGGGCCTGATCGGCGATGCCGCGCGAGATCGCCTGGCGGATCCACCAGGTCGCGTAGGTGGAGAACTTGAAGCCGCGATGGTAGTCGAACTTCTCGACCGCCCGGATGAGGCCGAGGTTACCCTCTTGGATGAGGTCGAGAAGGGAAGGGCCGCGGCCCACGTGCCGCTTCGCGATGGAGACCACCAAGCGCAGGTTGGCTTCCGTGAGCTTCCGCTTGGCGTTCATGTCACCGTGCTCGATGCGTTTGGCGAGCGCCACTTCTTCCTCGACCGTCAGGAGGGGGACCTTACCAATCTCTTTGAGATACATACGAACCGGATCGCTGGTGGGCGTCTTCACCGACAGGTCGAGTTTGGGAGGCACCTCGTCCTCCGGTTTGGCGCTGAGGTTGCTGTCCGGTACGGGCTCGTCCCCCTCGATAATGTCTACACCTAGGTCGGCGAAGAGCAGGAAGATGCTGTCGATCTGGTCGGGGGTGAGTTCTACGTCGGCCAGTGCGTCGGCGATGCGATCACCGGTGAGATACCCTTGCTCGCGTCCCTCTGCCACGAGCTCGCGTACCTCGTCGATTGGCGGCTCGAGGGGCTCGATGGCTTCTGCCACGTCACGGGCTGTGGGTGAGTCGATTGTCGCTACTGTGCTGCTGTTCTTCATGGAGTGGCCTGTTCGTGGGATGCGCTATGCTCCGTGCGGCGAAGAACTCCACCGAGAGCCTCGAGATCGTCACGGGGAGCGATGGAAGTAGAGTGACCGGGATATTTACCGTCCGTAGGCTTGAGCGTTCGTGTTCAGGCCCCGTGACCATGCTCATTGTACCCCGAGGACGTTGGCAGTTCATACCGCCGTTGCCATGGCGAAGACGTCCGGCCATGAATCGGGAGAACATACGCTGGGCGCTGGGGGAGGAGGGCTCCTGTGAGGAACGTACTTGGTTGAGGTTGCACGGTGGAATCGCGATCGCGTAAGCTCGCGACCATGTGTACCCACTGAAGAGCACACGCTCGGCGGCTCCAGAGCGCTGCCGTATCGGGTTATCTTCCTGGGGCGGTCGACATACCAGCTGCGGTTTGCCACGAGCGTGAGTCAGGATGCCGTTGGCGGTGCGGAATGCTCAAGCCAGCAGGAGCACCGCCGATAATCGCGAACAACAGACCACACTCGTGTCGGGCGCTCGTCGCCACCGATGGAGCTGAGCTCTCCTGTGTCGGACCGAGGTGAGGGATGACGAATATCAGGCGTTCTCTGGTCATAGGCATATTCTTAGCGATGTTCGTGCTACCACTGGCGCTGCCGCGCGTCGGCGAGGCTGTCCCCCTGGCGGAGCAGAAGGCCGCGGCGAAGGCAAAGGCTCAGCGGATCCGCCGCCAGTTGGAGGTGCTCGATGTGGCGCTGGAGCAGACCATCGAACGTTACAACCTGGCGAACCTCCAGCTTGACCAGGCTGAAGAGCGAGTGGCCAAGAGTACGCGTGAACTGAAGGTCGCCCGCTTCGATCTCCGTGTCTCTCGCGAGACACTGCGAAATCGGGTGGTTGCCATGTACAAGCAGCGGCCGATCGACATCGTCGACGTCATCTTCGCCTCGCGGAGCTTCGACGAGCTGGCCTCCCAGCTCCACACTGTTCGCCAGATTAGCGAGCGGGACTCCGAGATCGTCGACGAGGTGGAACGGCGCGAGGCTGCCGTGCAAGCCAAGCGTGAACAACTGGTCGAAGATCGTGCGGAGATCCGGCGCCTCGTGGCCGACATAAAGGCGAAGAAGCAGAACATCGAGTCAACACTAGCGGCTCGTCGTGTGATGCTGCGTGGGGTGGAGAAGGAGATCAAGCGTATCGAGCGCGAGGAGGCCGCCGCGGCCGCCAGAGCCGCCAGAGCCGCCGCCGCGGCGGCGGCGCGGAACGCCATTTGGCGGAATCCGCGCGAGATTCCCCCCGGACCGGCTGGTCCAGGTCACCCGGAGGTCATCGAGATCGCGAAACGCTATCTAGGTGTGCCCTATGTTTACGCCGCGGCAGATCCCAATGTGGGCTTCGACTGCTCCGGCCTGGTGATGTACTGCTACGCGCAGATCGGCATCTCTCTGCCACACTACTCCGGCTACCAGCAAAACATGGGCCGGCCCGTTCCGATGACCGCTCTTACTCCAGGCGATCTCGTGTTCAAGGGGTATCCCGTGTCCTATCACGTTGGCATGTATGCCGGAAACGGCACGGTGATCCACGCGCCGCATACGGGAGCGGTCGTCAGCTACACGAGCCTTCTCGGCTGGCAGTACGCCGTCCGTTTGCCGTAGGTCATAACGGCGATTGGTGCCCTCCGGGGCGTGGTCGTGGTGGCACGGTGCTCGCGCGCATCGTTCTCCTAGAGAAGCATCGCTCACGCCTGGTACACTCGGAGAGACGCGGCATGGTGGAGAGAGCGGGGTGAGGTCCATGGTACCCGTCCGCAAGATTCAGGAGGAGCACGGCATTGTGGGGCGGGAACACGAGCTCGCTCTGTCGCTCGCCGTGCTCGAGAGCGGTCGGCACGTTCTTTTCGAGGGCCCCGTGGGAGTGGGGAAGACGACGATCGCTCTGGCGGTATGCCGTCACCTTGGGCGTTCCACGATTCGCGTCGATGGTGACGATCGCTACTCCGAGAGCAAACTGACCGGATGGTTTGATCCTCCGCTTGTCCTCAAGAAGGGGTACTGCGAGGACTCATTCTTCCCCGGCCCCCTGGCACGCGCCATGACCGAGGGGGCCGTGCTCTTCATCAACGAGCTCAATCGTATGCCCGAGACCGTCCAGAACGTCCTTCTTCCAGCCCTGGACGAGAGGCTGCTGATCGTCCCGCGCATCGGCACGGTACGTGCGGCGTGGGGTTTTCAAGTGATCGCTACGCAGAATCCGGTCGAGTACATCGCTACCGGCCATCTCTCCGAAGCCTTGCGAGACCGCTTCGAGCACGTACGGCTCGACTACCAGAGCGCGCCCGAGGAGGTTCGCATCACCGCCGCCGAGACTGGTTGCCAGGACGAACTCCTCCTCTGGCGTGCGGTGTCGGTGGTGAGGGCAACGCGTGTGCACCCGCGCTTCAAGAAGGGGGCCAGTGTGCGTGCGGCCATCGCCATGGTCGCGATCGCTCAGCGGCTGGTAGCGACTGGCGAGGAGATGAATGCCGCTCTGAGCACGGCGGCCAGAGCGGCTCTTACTACGCGCACGGAGGCCAAGGACGAGCTGGGCGCCGACGTGAACGTCACTATCGAGGAGATCTTGGCGACGGTTCTTCACAGCGATCTCGCTCAGCTCCAGGCCGGCTACGATAAACCAGTTGCGGCCAATGCCCCAAAAGTCTGAGGGACGCCCCTGCGCGTCCCATCGGGGAGCCTGGTCCCTCCGCAGCTGAGGAGGTCGAGCAGCCGCTCCTCGGCTGCACGCGGGAACCAGAGCTCGAGTTCGATCCCATCGAGTACTTCACTGCCCGATATCATCTGCCGGCCGAAGCCATCGATGGCTGGCAGATCGCGACGCGTCTGACGCGCCCGGGGTGTGAGATCGAAGTACCGGGAATGCGCGAGCATGCCGAGCGCCTGGCCGTCCGCTCCGTGCTGGAGCGAGCGGCTCGTCTCGTGGGGCCGTTGCGGGGGCCGACTCACTCAGTACGCGAGCCGCTTCAGGAGTATTCGCAGGGGTCTCAAGGTGAACTTGAGATCGATGCTACCATCGAGAACATCCTGGGGAAGGAGCACCCCGAGCGCGACGACTGGATCGTCGAGCGCCGCGAAGAGCGCCGCACGCAGATCGTCCTCATGATGGACATGTCGCTGAGTATGAGCGGTACGAACATGGCGCTTGCGGCGGTGGCGGCGGCGGTTTTCGCGTTGAAGATGAGAGCGCGAGATTTGGGTGTGGTCGTGTTCGAGAACACCGCTCATGTCGTCAGCAGGCTTGGTGAGAGTGCCCCGCCGGAGGCCGTGGTCAGAGAGATGCTGCGCCAGCCGTGTCGTGGCTACACCAACATCGAAGATGCGTTGAAGGTTGGAGCTCGCGAACTCTTGCGCGGCCGGAATCCGAGGCAGTACGGCCTGCTGATCACGGATGGCGTGTACACGCGTGGAGGAGACCCAACCTCCGTGGCGGCCACATTCCCTCATCTGCACGTACTTCTCACTGAAGACTACAAGATGAATGAGTGGCTCTGTCGCCGGCTGGCGCACCTGGGGAGAGGGGATCTATTCCGTGTACGTTCTCTCCAGGAACTCCCGCAGCGAATGGTGGATATTGCCGACAAACTACTGCGGTAGGCGGGTATCAAGAAGCACCTGATGCGAGGATTGTGGTCAGCTTGAGAGAAGTCTCAGGTGCGACTTAAGGCTTCGGCGACAGTGCGGAAATCAAGTGTAACCCTCGGCGCAAGCCTTAGACTACGCCTTCCAATCGACTTGAGAGTAGTGGTATCGTGCGCCGGTCAGCCAGAGGCCGGTGGAGACCATGTCTCACACGCCTTCTGTGAGCCCCGAGCACGCTGAGCTGCGCACTCCGTGTACGCGAAGTGCGCGCACCTCTGTCGGCGAGGGAGGCCTGCATGACTAACACATCATCGCGTGGACGAGGAGAGCGGACTGAGCTCTCCACCAGCGCGACATCTTCGCGGCGCAGACTCCTTACCGGAGGAGTAATTCTGCTCGCCTTGGCTGTTTCCTTGTTCGCCCTGTGGGCGACTGCGGCGCATGCCAATCCCAGTCTCGCCGATCAACGAGCGCGGGCGCGCGCCATTTCGACCGAGATCAGCTCACTGGACCACGCGCTCGACGACATCGTGGCGCGGTTCGTCGATGCCACTCGGCGTTTGCGCGTGCTCGATGCCGACATCCGCCGAAACGAGAAGAGGCTGAAAGTAGCTGAGTTCGAACTAGCGCTGGCCGAGGAGGCGCTGAGCGAACGAGCCGTGGCCATGTACAAGGAGCGGCAAACGAGTTTGATCGACGTGTTGGTGAACAGCGCGAGCTTCAACGAGATGGTTCACGAACTGACGTTCCTGAGAAAGCTCAGACAATACGACGAGCACATCGTCGCCGATATGGAGAGCGCGCGTGCCGAGGTGCTCGAACAGCGCCTGCGCCTCATGGCCGCGCAGACGGCGGCTCGGCAACTGGTAACCCAACGGGCGAAAGAGAAGGAACGTATCGAGGCTTCACTTCACCAACGCCAGGCCGTCTTGGCGGGCCTTCGCGACGAGATCGAGCGGTTGGAGGCTCAGTTACGACGGCCAGTCGTCGTAGTACGCCCGGCGCTGGGCCCCGCGACGGGTGAGTACTCCGGTCAGGGCGACCAGGGCGGCGAGAACAGCGACGGGTGGTGGCCGCTCATCCACGAGGCCGCCGAACGGAACGGGATCAGCGCTACGGGGCTCTACCGATTGATGATGATCGAGTCGGGCGGTAATTCGTCGGTCATCGGTGGTGCCGGCGACCAGTTTTGTGGCCTGTTTCAGTACTATCCGGCCACGTGGGAGGCGTCGTGGAATCCATGGCGTAAAGAGAGCATCTTCAATGGCGCCGCGCAGATTAAGGCGACGGCCCTGGCCATCAAGATGGGGAAGGGCCCCGCGTGGTGGGGACCCTGCTACGAGTGGGCGTTTGGCACCGACTGAACGTCGCACGCCGAGACTCTCCGAAGCATCTCTCACCCTCTTCTTAGCGTGAACGCCGCGTCGCATGCGGTGGCTTCGTCGAGTGCTGACGCGATAAGGTGGAGCTATGGACCGCGGAGCCGAGTTTGTCGCCCTTTTCAATGAATTGGATGCGCATCTGCGCCGGGTGCTGCGAATCGATCGCCCCTGGGACTTCATGAACCTGGTCAACGAGGCGGTGCGCCGGGGTTTCATCCATCGTTCGTTAGTCGGAGAGCTTCACGACTGCAAGAGCCTCCGGAACCTGCTGGTCCATACGGCGCGCTATCCCCATGATGCCGTCGCCGAGCCGAGCGAGTGGGGCCTCGCCCGCTTCCGCTCTATCGTCGAGGGGATCGTGCGTCCTGTCCGGCTGATCCCCGCGTTTCGGCGCGACCTGAAGATCTTCGATCCCGATCAGCCGCTGGCCGCGGCTTTGAAGCACATGCACGGCAAGGACTACTCGCAGGTAGTCGTGTACGTGGAGGGCGAGCGGTACACATTGCTCACGCTGGAGGGCATCGCCCGCTGGCTGGCGGCGAACATCGACGGCGAGTTGCCCGATCCGGCCGGGGTGACCGTGGCGGACGCGCTGCAGCACGAGCCGCGGGGCAGCTGCGCCTTTCTGCCGCGCGACGCCTCGTTGGAGGAAGCGCGACGGGCGTTCGAGCTACCGCGAGGGGAGAAGCGCCGGCCGCGGGTGTTCGCCGCCATCATCACGGTGACCGGAGCGGATACAGAATCTCCGCTCGGCATCGTGACGGCCGGCGATCTCATCGATACCGATACCAACTAGCTAGCCAGTCGGTGTCGCTCTGTGGAGGGCGGCTCTCGATTTAGCCGCGGGGCAGCGCGCTCAGAACGCGCGCTACCTCGTCGACATCGAAGTGCGGCCACGGTACCGGAGTTCCGTGGTGCGTGGCTGTTACCACGCCGTCAGAGTGGTCCAGGGGGGCGCCCACGTTTCCGATGACCGTCGACTCAATGCCCGCTGTGGACAATGCATTGGCCACAGCCGCGCGTGCGGCGGGCCGGCAGCAGATGAGCAGGCTGCCGGAGCCGATGAGGCCGAGCGGATCGATGTCGAGGAGGACGCTGATGCGTTGCGTCTCCGCGTAGAGCGGGATGGCCTCCATATTGACGGTGATGGCGTGCCTGCCAGCGGCCGAGAGCTCCATTATGGCCGCCGCCAGGCCGCCCTCGGTAACGTCGTGCATGGCGCTCACGCCGGGGACGCTTGCCGCGATGGCGGCGTCGGCCACTACGCTCAGCTTGTCGTGCAGCGAATGGCATGCTGACAGCTCTTCCGCGGTCATGCCGCGGCGCTGGAGCTCGTCGCCCAACTCGCTGGCCAGGAGTGTTGTCCCTTCTACGGCCACGCGCTTGGTGAGCAGCAGGCTGTCGCCTTCCCGCAGGGCGCGCTTATCCACCAGACCATCGACGCTGACCGTACCCAGCATGGCCCCGCTGACGACTGGTCGAACGACCGCGTCGGTAATCTCGGTGTGCCCGCCGCATAAGGCGATGCCCTCGCGCGCGCACGCCTTCCGTACGCTGTGGAGGATCTCGAGGACCTGGGAGGGGGTGGAGCCGGTGGGCAAGAGGAGGGTAGCGAAGAACCAGCGTGGCAGAGCACCGCAGGTGGCGATGTCGTTGGCGTTCACGAGGACCGCCCAGGCGCCGATATCGTCCGTGGTAAAGGTGACCGGGTCGGCGCCCACGGCCAGCGTCGGCGGTTCCTCGCTGGAGTTGTAACTATCGGTTGGCGCGACGCGCAGGGCGGCTACATCTCTGCCGAGGCGCGGTCCCAGGAGAACACTGGGGTTGTCGTTCGGCAGGGAGTCGAGGAAAGTCTCCAAGAGATCGGCCGGAAACTTGCCCGCGGGCAAGGGTCGACCCATGCGTACCAGGTTGGGGAGGTCGGATAGGTTGCGGATCACCCAGTCGGGGGCGGGGTCGAGTGTGCCGTCGGGATAGATCTTGCCGAGGACAGGCCGCGTGGTGGACTGCGGTGTACCTTCCGCGCTGACGTCGGCGTAGCCGGCGTCGAGAAGGTCGCCGGGTTGCAGGAGCACGGTGAGCGCACCGGCGCTCGCGCCGGCCAGCACGTCGAAGATGTAGTCGCCCACGAGCAAGAGCTCGTGGACGTCTACACCGAGGCGACGGGCGGCGTACGCGACACCGTCGCCGGCGGGTTTCGGCGGTACGTGATCGTCGCGGGAGACGATCACCTGAAAGTCCGCGGGCCGCAGCGCGGGGAAGTTGTGGAGCGCCCGCTCGACGGACGCACGGCTATTGCGGGTGAGGATACCGAGCGGCAGGCCTGTATCTTGAAGGCGCCGGACGAGCGCCTCGGCGTGAGGGTTGGGTTGCGCTCGCTCGGCGGCCTCGAGCTCCAGTTCGTTGAGTCGCGTGGAGGCGCGGGCGCGTTGCTCAGCCGACGGCAGGCCGGCGATGTGCTCGAGAATGGGCGTTCCGGGCGGGCAGGCGAGATCGCGGCGGATACGATCGAAGTCGAGCGCGCCTGGCGTGGTGAGCGTGTCGTCGAAGTCGAACAGAACGGCAGCTACGCGAAATGCTCTGGAAACGCCGTTGATGATGCCGTGCCTCCTGATCGTGATCGCAGCGCTGCCGGAGCCCTCTCGCGGGCCGGAGGTGCGCTCGCTCTCCCTATCATCTCCGATGGGGCCCGCGGGAGTCGACCGTCGGAGGTCGCGCGGGGCTGAGTATGGTGGGTTGGCGTTACGTGCTCTTCGCCCGCCGGCGCTCACGCAGCGTGCGGAGCCGTACCTCGAGGCGGCTGGTCTCCATCTCAAAGTGACGGACGAGCGCGTCGGGGTCTTGCTGAAGGAGGGTGACGCGCTCGCTGAGTGTGACGGCTGTATCGCGCCGTTTGACGAGATCGCGGAGCTCGCGCTCCTCGCGTGCGGTCCCCAGGCGGAAGCCACCGAAGAGCGACGGCCTCTTGCATCCTGCGCGGTGTACACGTTTCTCGAGGTACGCGATGCGCGAGGCGAAGCTCTCCGGCTCGCCGAGCGCTGCAAGCATGGTGAGACAGCGTTGGAGCTCGACCCCCGAACGGATGCCCGCGATGATTGCTCGGCGCCGCTGGATCGCCTCGAGGAGCTGGTCTTCCTTTAGCGTCGTCTGTGTGACGTATTCGTCCACTTCCGCCGTGTCGTGGAGCGGCTCCGCCATGCCCGGCGGGAGAGACACGCCGGGTCCAGTTGTGGGTTTGCCGCCCATGCGGCTCGCCCAGTCTCGGCTGCTTCCGGCGGTACTCATGTTGAAGGCCTCCACGTGGTCGCCGCAGCCTGTGAGGGGTGTGGCCCGGCGAGAGGGCCGTGGGAGAGCACACCGCGGGTTGTGAATGAGCGAGGTGAAAGCCAGGGCGCGGCCGACGACCAGGAGGCGCTAGGCGATAGGCCGAGGTGAGTGACATGGCGCTGCATACGCGAGACTCTCCTGAGACGTTACTGTGACAATTATCTCTCGCCAAGAGACGGAGAGGAAACCCAAGAGGTGGAGAGGGAACCTGTGGACACGGCGCCTGAATCGGTCTGTTAGCGCGGAACAACACCCCCGCGGAGGAAGGTACCGAATCGGCTGCTCGGGCGGAACAGGCGGTGCTCGGTGAGGCGGCTCGCGAGGGAGAGCCGGTGCAGGTGTAGTGCACCGATGTCCTGGCGACTCTGGGCGCCGCGGTGGTCCGTTGCCGTGAGTTCCGTGAGACGGTGGTCAGCGTGGGCGAGCCGGCGGCGAAGCGCCGGCAATTCGGCTGGCCTGGGCGGGTTGGCGAGCTCGTGGAGAAACGGGTGAGGTGCCCACTTAGCGGTATCGACGGTGAAGAGGGCGTCGTGCCGCGCGCGGGTGAGTGCGACGTAGAGGACTCGTCGCTCCTCCTCCGCGTCGTTTTGGTCGAGCGCGGCGAGGTCTGTCGCGTAGTCGAGAATGGCCACGGCGCCGTATTCGCGTCCTTTCGCGGCATGGATGGTGGAGACCGCGATAGCGTCGGCGGGGGCCGTCGCCGCGGGGCCGGCAGCGCCGGCGGGGGAGGCGTGATGGTACGTGAGCTCTTCCCAGAGAGACAGAAACGAGGCGAGGCTGCCATGATCCATGCTGAGCAGCTGTGCCGCCGCTAGCGCCCTGGTGGCGCCGCCCGTTTCGTTGGAGCCGGCGGCACTGGCACTACCTTGCGCTCCGCGACGCTCTCGGCGCAGGGCCGCGGATTCCACCGGCAGTTCGTTGAGGACAGTGGCCACCACCTCGCGCGCCGCCGGCTGCTCCGTACGTACCCACCGGCGGAGGTCGCGTGCTCGGCGGAGGAGGACGGTGGTACTGAGCCCGAGCGAGCGAGCGAGGGCGGCGGTATCCGGCTGAGTGTCTCTGGCGGGATCCTGCAAGAGGCGTAAGCAGCGGCACAGGAACTCCGCCCCAGGCCCATGAGCGAACGGTGCTGGTTCGGGAAGCGACGCGGGGATACCCGCGGCATTCAGGGCCGCTACCGCCAGTGGCTGCTGACAGCGGTAGCGGCAGAGCACCGCGAGATCTTGCCACCGGCAGGATCGCGCCGCGTGCTCGTTGGCCATGAACTCCGCAATCGCCTGGGCCCGGAGGGGCCAGTTGGGGGAGGCGACGAAGGCGACCATGCCCTCCGTGGCGTCGGGACGGCAGCGGACGGTTTTCTCGACGCGGGTGTGGTTGTGGGCGATGAGCTGTGAAGCGCGGCGTACCACCTCTCGGGAACAGCGGTAGTTCGTCGTGAGGATGACGCTAGATGCGTGGGGCGTGTAGGGCATGGTATCGGTGAAGTTCAGGATGGTCGCCACACGGGCGAAGCGCCAACCGTAGATGAGCTGATCGTCGTCGCCGACGACAAACAGGTTACGGTGCGGGCGCGAGAGGACATCCACTAGCGCCAGTTGTGCCCGGTTGAGATCCTGGAACTCGTCGACCAGCACGTGGCGGAACTGGCGCTGGAACGCCGCTCTGCGGTCTGGCCTGGCGAGGAGGTCCAGCAGACAGGCGTGGACTTGGTCGTCGAACGAGATCGCTTGCCGGCGCTGTTGCATGCCGCGGATGTCGCGCAAAACACGTCCGAACGGCAGGCTGCTTGGCCCGCCGCGCTGCTCTCGCAGCGCGGGCGGGATGGGGAGCGTGAGCATGTCGACTTCGGCGCAGTCGGCGCGCAGAGCCGCCAGATGCTCGCGGGCTCTCCAGGTGAGGTCGTCGAGGACCGCGCTCAGGGTGCTTTCGAGTGGGGCGTCGCGCTGAGCACCGCGTGGCTTGAGGTGCCGCCACAGGGCCTGGTGCACGAGACGTTCCTCGGCGGCGACGCTTGCGTCTACCGTGAATGGTTGGTTGACGACCTCGAAAAGATAGCGGTGCCCGAGGGCGTTGAAGGTCGCGCAGTGAACGCCGGTACGATCGGCGAGCCGCCGGGTGGTGGGGAGGCCCAGGCGGCCCAGGCGTTCCTCGAGTTGTTCGGCCGCCTTTGTATTGAAGGCCAGGGAGAGGATGCTGCCCGGATGGACTCCCTGCGCCACGAGCGCGCTGATGCGATTGATCATGGTCTTGGTCTTTCCTGCCCCGGCGGGTGCTAGCACGCGGAGGGGGCCAAAGGGGTGCAGGATCGCCTGCTGTTGGGCCTGGTCGAGATCTGGGTCCAGGGGGAGTGCCTGGTACGGGACTGTTCGAGAAGGAGGGGATGGTCTTCGTGGGAGTCCGGTATGACCCATGGGTGATGAGGTCGCACAGCACGAGGCGAGCAGCCGGCCGATATCTTCCACGTCGAGGAGTGCCCGCGAGTTGAGCGTGAGTGGACGAGGAGCGAGCAGCTCGGCCGAAAAGGGGAAGGCGATCCAGAAAATGCGGTCGCCGCAGGCGAGCGGATAGACGAGCTGGCGAAGCACGTGGTCGGCGTGGCGCAGGAGCGTGCCGGCATCTGCGTTCCACCAGAGAAGTGCTGGGGTGCCGTGGGCCAGCTCGTCGGGATAAGGGGGCGCGTGAAAGGAATGGTCGTCTGCGATCGTGATGGTGGGTGGGGGTGGGGAGCTGTAGCGGGCGCGCCACGCTGCGTGCAACATGGCGACCGTCGGAATGTCAAAGAGGACTCGTCGTCTCACGGTTGCATCGTGCGGGACTGCCGCTGAAAGAGCTAGGGTGACCATGCGGGTTCTAGGGTGACTGTGCAGGATGGAGATGTGCCGTCCGCCGCGCACGTGCGTTCGCGGTGGACCATGTTCCTTGTCCCCAGCGGCCGAGCCCGATAAGCTCCTCTCGTGCGAATGATCTCTGCGTTCGAAGCAAGGGGGCGGCGGCCAGTGAGTGAGGGCCTGGTGGGTGCCTGGTCGGCATGCGTCCACCAGGCGAGGGCGACGGACGATTCCTGTTGAGCACTGCCGTTGCTCTCGTGGAGCCTCGTCGCTCTCTGCTCGCCCATCCGCTCAGGCGTTGGCGCCCGTCGCACACGCAACACCAGCTTCGCGCCGAGAGCTTCGTATCGACCGATGGACTACCGGCCGATAGTGAACGGACCGGGCGGCCGAGAGGGGGCTCACTGTGAAGGAACTTCACGTCGTTTTCGGTGCGAGCGGTCCGGTGGGATTCGCTCTCGTGCGTCAGCTTGCGGATGCCGGAGTGCCGGTGCGGGCTGTGGTGCGCGAGGACGAGATAGCACGCAGCGCGTTTCCGGCACATGCCGAGGTCTTCTTCTGTGATCCGATCCACCGCCGCCGGGCTATCGAGGCGGCGGAGGGCGCCACCGTCGTCTATCGCTGTATCACGGTGAGTTTCTCGCAGTGGGCGGAACTCTGGTTGCCGATCACCGAGAACATAGTGAAGGCCGCCGAGGAGGCGGGCGCTCGTCTCGTGTCACCCGGCACCGTTTACGTTTATGGACCGCCGCAGCGACAACCGGTGACCGAGGATCATCCGCTGGCGGCGGTTGGTCCAATGGGGAAGGTGCGTATCGCTACCCAGAGTATGCTCTGCAAAGCGCATCGCTCGGGGGTCGTCAAGGTAGTGATCCCGCGGTTCCCCGACCTGTTTGGCCCTCGTGTCCTGACGCGCTTCCACGGAGGCCTCTTCCGACGGGCATCCACGGGCGAGCCAGTGCGCTGGTACGGTAGGCTGGACATCCCGCGAAGCCTCTTGTTCGTGGAAGACGCCGCCCGCGCGTGCATCGAGCTGGGCCGGCGCGAAGAGGCCTATGGACGCGTGTGGCACGTCCCTGGGCCAGCTCCGCTGACGCCGCGAGCGCTCATCGACATGGTCTATGAGACGGCCGGGTTGCGGCCGCGCATCCGTCGGGTCTCCACTCTGGGTCTACGCCTCGAGGGCATCTTCGACCCCGACATGCGGTCGTTCTACGAGTTCCGGTATCGCTTCGAACAGCCGCAGATCATGGATGGCACGCGGTTTGCCATCGAGTTCCCCGAGTTCCAGTTTACCCCGTACGAAGAGGCAGTGCGGATCACGCTCGATTGGTTCAAGGAACACTCACTCAGCTAGATCGCAGTGCTGTAGCGTTCATCCGTCGCCTGCCGAGGAGAAACGTATGACCCTGTTCGGTCCACCCGATGTAGAACGGCTCAAGATGGCCGGGAACGTTGAGGGACTCATCCGTGCCGCGAAGTACAAGCGAGATGCCGCGGTGCGGGAGAGAGCTCGCCGGGGGCTCGAGGAGATGCTCGACTTCATGGTGGACGAGCTGAGCACCAAGAACATCCGCAAGCTCGCTGTGGTACGCGAAGGGCTCATGCTCGTCGGACGGCCGGCGATCGACTACATGATCTGGGTGCACACCGACAAGCAGAGTGTGCACCGCCGGCAGGACGTCACCTTCGTACTGGGCGAGATGCGCGCCAAAGAGGCCGTGCCCGTGTTGCTGGAGGCCCTGCGCGATACCGATGCCCTGCTCCGCCGCCTTGCTGCGGATGCGTTGGGTAAGATCGGCGACCCGCGAGCAAGAGACCGGCTTCGCCTGTTGCTACGCGACGAGAATGCTATAGTCCGCAAGTCGGCGGCGCGGGCGCTTCGCAAGCTGCCGGTGTAATCCGAACGGCGGTTCCGGCGGATCGGCTGTAGTCAATGGCTGCGTGGTCTCTCGTCCTCATCGGTTGGGCGCTCGTCGCGGTAATGATGACCGCGTTGTGGCTCGTGCAGCGGACCACTTCCGATGCGGGTATCGTCGATGTGGGGTGGACGGCCGGTCTGGGGATGCTGGCCGTGCTCTACGGCGTGTTCGCCAGTGGCGCCGGCCCGTACCGCGCGCTGGTGGCCACGGTCGCCGGCCTGTGGTCGCTGCGGCTGGCCACGTACGTCTATGTCGATCGCATCCGTGGCAAACCTGAGGACGGGCGGTATCAGACGCTGCGCGCCCGGTGGGGCGAGCGTGCGCAGTGGCGGTTCTTGGTGTTCTTTCAGGTCCAGGGACTCCTCGATACTATCCTCTCGCTGCCGATGCTGGTGGTGGCGACGCAGCGGGCGCCCTCGCTCGGAGGATGGCAGTACGCCGGACTGGCGGTGTGGGTCGTCGCCGTGAGCGGCGAGTGGTCCGCGGACCGTCAGCTCGCTCGATTTCGCGCCGACCCGGCCAACAAGGGCAAGACCTGCCGCGTCGGCCTGTGGCGCTACTCGAGGCACCCGAACTACTTCTTCGAGTGGCTGCACTGGTGGGTGTACGTTCTCATGGGAGTTGGTGCCGGCTGGTGGTGGCTGGCGACCCTCATCGGACCGGCGGTGATCTTCTTCTTCCTCTTCCGCGTCACGGGCATTCCGGCGACCGAAAAGCAGGCGTTGGCCAGTCGCGGCGAGGATTACCGCGACTACCAGCGGACCACCAGCATGTTCGTCCCGCTGCCGCCGCGGCGCGGGGCGCGGTGAGGAAGGTCGTGGCGATGCAACGCGAAGCGCCCGATGATTTTCAGGCACTCGGAGGGCGGCACTTCGCCCGCGTGATGCGCGCGGGAACCCTCGCCGTGATGCGCTCGCAGGAAGAACTGAATCGCATCAACGTGTTCCCCGTCCCCGACGCCGACACAGGGGCCAACTTGGCGGCCACGTTTCGGGCGGCCGCCTCACGGCTCGGGGACGATGTGCCAGAGTCCGTGGGCGCCGCCGCGCGGGTGGCCGCGGACGGGGCGCTCGACGGCGCGCGGGGCAACTCGGGGGCCATCGTCGCCCAGTTTCTCCACGGGTTGGCGGCGGCGTTCGATACTGCGGCGCACGTGTCGACCGCGGAGTTCGCTCTGGCCACGCAGCGCGGTATGGAGTCGGCCTATGCGGCCCTGGCGAACCCAAGGGAAGGGACCATCCTGTCGGTGCTGCGTGTATGGGCGCATGCGTTGCGCGAGCGAGCGGCCTCGGCGAGTGGATTCGCGCAGCTCCTTCACCATGGCCTGCAGGCCGCGCGGGACGCGCTGGCGAACACGCCGCGCCAGCTCGAGATCCTAGCGCGCAGCCATGTGGTGGACGCTGGTGGACAGGGGTTTGTGTACTTCCTCGAGGGCGTGTCGGAGATGCTGCGGGGAGGCAAGGAGCCGGAGGAGCTGTTCGTGGAGCCGGCTCCCCGCGGGGCGGCGTCCATGACGCGCGCACACGCTGAGGCCGACGAGCGTTTTCGCTTCTGCGCTGAGGCCCTTGTGTCGGCGGCCGGCCGTGGTGTGAATCGCTCGGCGCTCGTGGCCGCCATCTCGGACCTGGGCGAGTCGCTGGTGGTGGCTGGCGGAGAAGACCGCCTGCGTGTTCACGTTCACACCAACGAGCCGCAGCGCTTCCTCGAAGCGGTGGCCGCATTTGGCGTCATCGAGAGTTCCAAGGTCGACGACATGGTGCTGCAGCAGATCTCGGCACGCGAGGCCAGCATCGCGCTCGTCGCGGATAGCACGTGCGAGCTGCCCGAGCGCAGGGCGTTCGAGCTCGGCCTGGTGACTGTGCCTCTCACGATCAGTTTCGGGGAACAGAGTTACCTCGATGGCGTGGATATCTCCGCCGACGGATTCGCCCGCCGTCTGCGCGAATCACCGCTGCTGCCGACCTCGTCGCAGCCCCCGGTGGGCGATTTCCGCGAGACGTATCAGCGGCTCCTCGAGTATCGCGACGGCGTTGTATCGGTGCACATCGCGGCGGCGCAGTCCGGTACGTGGCAGGCGGCCGCCGCCGCCGCCCGGGCGGTGGATCCGGTGCGCGTCAGGGCAATCGACTCGCGTACCAACTCGGTGGGCACGGGGCTGCTGCTCGAGGCGCTGGGCGAGGGTATCGCGGGAGGGGCGGATCTGGATGCACTGGAGTCGCTGGCGAATACTGTACGCGACGACATCACGGTCTTCGGTACCGTCCAGACCCTCGAGTACGCGGTACGCGGCGGCCGCGTGAGCCCGCGTGCGGCCGGCGTCATCGATGCCCTTCGCCTTAAACCGCTGATCGTCTTCGACTGCATGGGCAAGCCGGGCAAGGGGGGTGTCGCGGTCGGATTTCGCCGCGCTCTGCACGCTCTCGCCTCGCGGGTGGACAAGTTCGCTGCCGGCGCGCCGGTGCGTCTGATGATCGTGCACAGCGGCGCGGGGGAGTGGCCAGACTACCTCGCCCAGGAGCTGCGGCGCCTCTTCGGGGTAGCGGAGGTGCCGATCGTGCGCGCCGGTCCCGTGCTCATGGCGCACGTAGGACCGGGGTCGGTCTCGGTTGGTGTGCGGCGTCTGCGCGCGCCGTCGGCGTAGTTTCGCCGAGCATACACACCACCGCCACCACTGGCGTTGGATGCGATGTCATGGGGTAATACCTCGGTGTTTGTGTGCAGCGGACACGCGAGGACACCATGTATCACTGGACTTGGGACGGTTGGTGGGGTGGCTGGGTCATGGTCGCCGGCATGACCGTGTTCTGGCTCGCCGTGCTCGGCCTGGCAGTCTGGGTAATCCGTTCGGTCGTGATCGGCGGCCGCCGTGACGCCGGCGTGGCCGCTCCGCGTGACGCCGGCATGGCCGCTCCGCAAATCGTGCAGGCCACGACGGTCGGCGACGATGCCGTGGCGGTGGTGAAGCGTCGCTACGCCGCCGGAGAGATCGACCGGGACGAGTTCCTACAGAAGCTGCGCGACTTGGGAGCGCCGGGGCCGGAGGCATGAGCGGCCGCCGCAGGGCACGCGGTGGCCGCCGGTGGCACACCACCTGCCCTGCGGCATTGCCTGTACCGTCCGTGGCTGGGTACTACGGCCGGAGTAGCCAGTGGGCGCTAGGGTATCGACGGTTCCGGGTGCCCGCACCCGCGGGTGGTCGCGGCGACTGGCACGGTCACGTAATCTGACGCCCTGCGAAAGGAGCTCTGCGAAAGGAGGAGCATGGTTCGATCTCGGAGCCAGATGGAGATGGCTGAAGTGCGTATGGAAGGTGCCGCGGGCGTCACCAAACGAGTGCCCGTGCGGGCAGGGGATGGTTGGGACGGCTGGGCCATGCGGGTGTTCGAGCTGGCCCCCGGTGGCTACACGCCGCGCCATTCGCACGACTGGCTGCACGTGAACCTGGTGCTCGATGGGCGCGGCACACTGCTGCTGGACGGAACGGAGCACGAGTTGAGCGTGGGGGACAGCGCTGTGGTGCCGGCCGGCCGCGAGCACCAGTTCAGGGCCGGCAATGTGGGGTTCACTTTCATCTGCATCGTGCCGGAAGAGGGCGAGGGCTAGGCTCGTGTGCGACTACCTCCGGCGCGGCTCGCCTGCTCCGAGATTTTGGTGTGACGTATCGCCTGCTGATGCACGGTGGTCGGCTGTCGGCTGTACGCGGGTGCCGCAGCGCTCATGCGGCTGTGACGGCTACTAGGTTGGGTTGTTCGCGAAAGGAGAGGCGGTCCAGGATCTCGCGTGCCAGGGGGCCTGTGCGGATAGGGTAAACTGCGGCGGCCGCGACTAGTGACCACGACCGCGAACAGAGTGCCACGATGGGGGTTACATGAGCGAAGATCAGGATCGTCGGGGGCGTGCGCGAGAGCTCCAGGAGACCTGCATCAACACCGTCCGTTTTCTCGCGGTAGATGCGGTCCAACGAGCGCGTTCCGGACATCCGGGGATGCCCATGGGCGCCGCCGCCATGGCGTTCGCGTTGTGGACTCGCCATCTGAAGCACAGCCCATCGGCGCCGGGGTGGCCCGATCGCGACCGGTTCGTACTCTCCGCTGGTCACGGCAGCATGCTGCTCTACGCGCTGCTTCACCTGAGCGGCTACGGCGTGACGCTCGACGATCTGCGAGCCTTTCGCCAAATCGACAGCCGCACGGCCGGACACCCGGAGTATGGCCTGCTCCCCGGCGTAGAGATCACCACCGGGCCGCTGGGCCAGGGGCTTGGCGCGGCGGTGGGTATGGCCATCGCCGAAGCTCATCTCGCGGCGCGCTACAACAGTGATGACCTCACGGTAGTAGACCATTTCACCTACGTCATCGCTGGAGATGGCGATCTCATGGAGGGGGTGTCCTCGGAGGCGGCATCGCTGGCGGGTCATCTCGGCTTGGGAAAGCTCATCGTTCTCTACGACGACAATCGTATATCGATCGAAGGTAGCACGGAGCTCACGTTCACGGAAGACCGTGAGGCGCGCTTCGCGGCGTACGACTGGCAGGTGCAGCACGTGGCCGATGGCAACGACGTCGACGCGGTCGACCGTGCGCTGGCGGCGGCCAAGGCAGAGACGCGACGGCCGTCTCTGATCTGCGTGCGCACGCACATCGGCTTCGGCTCTCCGGCTAAGCAAGACACGGCGGCCGCGCACGGCGCGCCTCTGGGCGAAGAGGAAGTACGGGCGGCGAAAGAGGCGCTGGGGTGGCCCGTTGAGCCGGCGTTCCTGGTGCCGGACGACGTGCTGTCGTTCTTCCGCCAAGCGAGCGCCGAGGGAGCCGCCGCCGAGTTGGCCTGGCGCTCGCGTATGGCGCGGTGGCGGCGCCTGCGGCCGGACCTTGCCGCGGAGTGGGACCGCGTGGCGCGCAGAGAGCTCCCCGACGGGTGGGATCAAGCTGTGCCGTCGTACGGGCAGCAAGATGGTGGTGTCGCCACGCGAGTGGCGGCCGGGGCGGCGCTCAACGCGCTCGCCGCCGCGCTGCCGGAATTGGTCGGCGGGTCGGCTGACCTCGGCCCGTCGAACAACACGGGTATCGCCGGTGGCGGCGATCTGTCCAGTGACCATCCGGCGGGGCGCGTGCTGCACTTCGGGGTGCGCGAGCACGCCATGGCGGCCGCCTGCAACGGTATGGCGCTCCACGGCGACCTGCGCCCCTTCTGCGGGACGTTCTTGGTATTCGCCGACTATCTGCGTCCGGCGTTGCGCCTGGCCGCGCTCATGCGGCTGCCGGTGATCTACATATTCACGCACGACAGCATCGGGCTGGGTGAAGACGGCCCCACGCACCAGCCGGTGGAGCACCTCGCCATGCTGCGCGCCACCCCCGACGTGACCGTCATACGGCCTGCCGACGCCAACGAGGCCGTGGTGGCCTGGAAGATGGCGCTACGAGCCGACGGCCCCGTCTGCCTGGCGCTCAGCCGCCAGAAACTGCCGGTGATCGACCGCGCTGTCTACGCCGCCGCCGACGGACTCGAGCGCGGCGCGTACGTGTTGGCGGACACATCGGATGGAGAGGCGCCGTCGCTCATCCTGATTGCCAGTGGTAGCGAGGTTCAGTTGGCCTTATCCGCGCACCGCCGGCTGTGCGCCGAAGGACAGGCGGTGCGCGTCGTCAATATGGGGAGTTGGGAGATTTTTGAACGCCAAGAGGCGGCGTATCGCGAGCGCGTCTTGCCGGCACGGACGCCGCTGCGTCTGGCCGTCGAGGCGGGCAGTACCTTTGGCTGGGAGCGTTGGGTGGGCCTGGACGGAGCGGTGATCGGCCTCGATCGATTCGGCGCCTCGGCTCCCGCCCCGCAACTGTTCGAGAAGTTCGGGATTACCGCCGAGGCGGTATATGCGCGGGCGAGAGAACTGCTCGCTAGCTTCGGCGAAGACCGTTCCATTTGAGGACGGGCGGCGGCGGGGAGGTCCACTGAAGCGAGTGGTACGAGCCCGCGGATCCAGACAACGGAGATCGGTCGCTCGGCGACCGTCGACCACGGAGGAACGAGAGGGGATGGCTGAACCGGGAAGCGGTCGCGTACGGGAGCTCTGGGCACAGGGTCAGAGCATCTGGCTCGATTACATCAGCCGCGAGATGGTGGCGGGTGGCGGTCTGCGTCGTCTGGTAGAAGAGGTCGGTGTGCGCGGCGAGACCAGCAATCCGTCCATCTTCGAGAAGGCCATCGGCGGCGGCGATGCGTACGATGCTCAGCTCCGCGACCTGGCCAGGAAGGGGCTCGACGCGGAAGCAATCTACGACCGCATCGCCGTCGCGGACGTGCAGGCGGCGTGCGACGTGTTCCGGCCGCTCTACGATTCGACGGGCGGCGCCGACGGCTACGTGAGCATCGAGGTCTCGCCGCGCGCCGCCTACGATGCGGATCTCAGCATCTCCGAGGCGCATCGTCTTTGGGAGGCGGTCGGTCGGCCGAACGTCATGATCAAGATCCCGGGCACCGCGGAGGGCATTCCGGCCGTCCGCCGCTGCCTCGCCGATGGCATCAACATCAACATCACGCTGCTGTTCTCCTTGGCCCATTACACCGCGGTGGTCGAGGCGTTCATGCAGGCGCTTGAGGATCGCGCGGCCCGGGGGCAGGGTGTGGCCGGCATCGCCTCGGTAGCCAGCTTCTTCGTCTCTCGTGTGGACACGGTGTGCGACAAGCTCATCGAGGAACGCCTCGGCGAGGTTGTCGACGCGCGACAACGGCAGCTCTTGGAGGATCTCAGGGGCCGTGTCGGCGTGGCGAACTCTCGGGTTGTCTACGAGCGGTTCAGCGCGTTGGTATCCTCGCCCAGGTGGCAGCGGCTCGCCGCCCTCGGGGCGCGCCGCCAGCGCGTCCTCTGGGCGAGCACGGGGACCAAGAACCCTTCGTATAGCGATGTGCTCTACGTAGACCAGTTGATCGGCCCCGACACGGTGAATACGGTGCCGGAGGCCACGCTGCGGGCGTTCCTCGATCACGGTCGCGTACAGCGCACCGTAGATGCCGATGTGGAGCGAGCCCACGCCGACCTGGCGGCGCTCGCGGAGGTCGGCATCGACTTGGACCGGGAGACAGAGGAGCTGCAGCGGGAAGGCGTGCGTCTGTTCACGAAGGCTCACGACGGGGCGGTGCAGTCGGTGGAGGCCAAGCGAGTAAGGTTCGCCGCGGAGCAGGAATGAGCGAGATCGTCCCCGCCTCACTGCGGGAGCGTGTCCGCGCGCGTCTGCGGGCGTTTGCGGCAGACGATGTGGCTGGCCGGCTCTGGGCTCAGGACGCCACGCTGTGGAAGAGTGATCCCGGCCATCGAGCTACCATTGAGCGCTCGCTTGGCTGGCTGGATGTAGCCGAGCAGGTTCGCGACAGTCTGCCCGAACTGCTCGGCTTCGCCGCCGAGGTATCCGCCGAAGGGTATCGCGAGGCGGTGCTGCTCGGCATGGGAGGATCCAGCCTGGCGGCCGAGGTTTTGTCGTCCGCGTTCGGCGCCGCCGCCGGGTATCTCAAACTGACGGTCCTCGACACCACGGATCCTCGTGCCGTCGCCGCCGCCGACTCGCGGCTCGATCCGCAGACCACGCTGTTCGTCGTGGCTAGCAAGTCGGGCGGGACCACGGAGACGGCGAGCCTCCACGCGTACTTCTTCGAGCGACTGCGGGCGGCGGGTGACTCCGTGCACGCGGGGCGCCACTTCATCGCTATAACGGATGAGGGGACCGTGCTGCAGCGTCAGGCTGTGGAGCAGGATTTTCGCGCCGTGTTCGTCAATCCGAGCGACATCGGCGGGCGCTACTCTGCGCTCTCGTTCTTCGGCATGGTGCCCGCTGCGCTGGGCGGCATGGACCTCGCCGAGCTGCTCGGGCGCGCGGTGGTGGCGGCGGAGGACTGCGGGCCGGCGATGTCGGCCGCCGAGAACCCCGGCCTCGTCTTGGGCGCGGCCCTGGGCGAGTCGGCCCTCGCCGGTCGCGACAAGCTGACCGTGCTCGCCTCGCCCGGCATCGCCTCCTTCGGCGCGTGGGTGGAGCAGCTGGTGGCCGAGAGCACCGGCAAGGAGGGCAGCGGCATCCTGCCCGTGGACGCGGAGCCGCTGGGCTCGCCGGACGCGTACGGCGACGACCGCGTCTTCGTGTACCTCCGATTGAACGACGCGCCCGACGCGGCTCAGGACGCGCAGGTTGCGGCGCTCGAGGCGGCCGGCATACCGGTACTGCATCTGGAGATGGCCGACGCCTTCGACCTGGGCCGGCAGTTCTTCATCTGGGAGGTGGCGGTCGCTGTGGCCGGCGCCGTGCTGGGCGTCAATCCGTTCGACCAGCCGAATGTGCAGGAGAGCAAAGAGAACACGCGGCGCGTGCTGGCCGACCTGGCGGCGAGCGAGGAGGTCGCGACGCCGCGGGCGGCAGACGGTGGGCAGAGCGTGTTCGCGGTCGACGACGCGGCGCTCGTGCCGGCGCTGGCAGCTGTGGTGGCCGCCGTGTCGCCGCCCTCCTACGTGGCGTTCCAGGCGTGGGTCACTCCGTCGCCGGCGGCGTGGGCCGAGCTCACGACGCTTCGCCAGATGGTGCGCGATCGGCGGCACGTGGCCACTACGCTCGGGTATGGGCCCCGCTTCCTGCACTCGACGGGCCAGTACCACAAAGGCGGCTCCGTCGGTGGCGTGTTTCTCCAGCTCGTCGCGCGGAGTGAAGACGACCTGCCCGTGCCGGGGGTCGACTACGGCTTCCGGCGCCTGATCCACGCGCAAGCGCTCGGCGACATGCAGGCGCTCGCCGCCCGTGGTCGACGCGTGCTACGGGTAGAGCTCGGCGCCGATCCCGTAGCTGGATTGCGGCGCCTCATCCCCCTGGTACAGACCGCGCTGGGCGGATAGCGGGAGCGTGATCCCGGCCGAAAGGAGTCGCATGGACGTAGCGATGCTCGGATTGGGACGCATGGGGGCCAACATGGCCCGGCGACTTTTGCGCGGCGGCCATCGCGTGGTGCTCTGGAATCGCACGTACGAGCGCGCCGTCGAGCTCGCGCGCGAATCGGCCGGCGCGCCGGGCGCGGACGGCGGCCGCGCCGAGGCGGTGCGAGAGCTGGCGGACGTGCCGCGCGCGCTGCCGGCACCGCGCTCGGTGTGGCTCATGCTCCCGCATGGTGCCCCCACCGACGCCGCCATCGATACCCTCGTCCCGCACCTCGAGGCGGGCGATGTGGTCATCGATGGCGGCAACAGCTTCTACAAAGACGATATCGCGCGCGCCGAGCGGCTGGCACAGTACGGCATCCGGTATCTGGACGTGGGCACCAGCGGCGGCGTCTGGGGTCTGGAACAGGGCTACTGCCTGATGGTGGGCGGGGAGCGCGTAGCGTTCGAACAGGCAGAAGCACTGCTGCGCACGCTGGCGCCCGCAGGCGGCTACGTGCACGCGGGCGGATCGGGTGCGGGCCACTTCGTGAAGATGGTCCACAACGGCATCGAGTACGGGCTGATGCAGGCGTATGCGGAGGGCTTCGAGATCCTGCGGGCCGCGCCGTGGCCCCTCGATCTGGCGGCCATCGCCGCCGTGTGGAACCAGGGCAGCGTCGTACGCTCCTGGTTGCTCGAGCTGGTCGCAGACGCGTTTCGCAAAGACGCGGATCTCGCCGGCATAGAGGGGTATGTGGAAGACACGGGCGAGGGTCGCTGGACCGTGTCCCAGGCGATCGAAGCGGCTGTGCCGGCGCCGGTGATCGCGTTATCGTTGTTCGCCCGCTTTCGCTCGCGGCAGCCCGACTCGTTTGGCGCCCGGGTGCTGGCCGCCCTGCGCAACGAGTTCGGCGGTCACGCGGTGCGTGTCAGAGAGGGTGGCCCGGATGGCGCGTCCTGACGGATACGCTCCAGTAGCCCCGTGCACCCTGGTGATCTTCGGGGTGACGGGCGATCTGACACACCGCAAACTCATGCCGGCGCTGTATGACCTCTCGTGCCACGGCGTGCTCCCGTCGCGGTTCGGCCTGGTGGGTGTCGGCCGGCGGGAGCTGAGCGACCAGGACTTGGCGGCGCTGCTGCAGAAAGCCGTCGATGATCACTACGGGAGCGACCTCGTGGACGGCGCGGTCTGCGGCCGGGTGCTCCAGGCGCCCCGGTACGTGCAGGGGGAGTTCGACGACCCGCGTACCTACGATCGCCTGGTGCACACGCTGCGAGAGGTCGAGGACCAGCGTGCCGAGCCGGGCAACCGCATCTTCTACTTGGCCACGCCACCGAGTGCGTTCGCCGCCATCATTCAGGGTCTGGGAGATGCGGGGCTCGGCTCGCGCGGCGCGCGCGAGCCGAGCGGCGGTGAGGCCGCCGACGTGCTCGCTACCGGCTCCACGGAGGGCGAGCACGGCTGGTCGCGCATCGTCGTCGAGAAGCCCTTCGGCAGCGACCTCGGCAGCGGAAGGGCGCTCAATCGCGTGGTGAACAGCGTCTTTCACGAGGAGCAGGTCTACCGCATCGATCACTACCTGGCGAAGGAGACCGTGCAGAACATCCTCATGTTCCGCTTCGCCAACATGATCTTCGAGCCGCTGTGGAACCGGCGATACGTGGACCATGTCCAGATCACCGCCGCGGAGAAGCTTGGGGTGGAGCATCGCGGCGCCTACTATGAAGAGGCTGGAGCGCTGCGGGACATGATCCAGAATCACCTCATGCAGCTCTTCACTCTGACGGCCATGGAGCCGCCGGTAGCGTTCAGTGCCGACGCGGTGCGCGACGAGAAGGTGAAGGTGTTGCGTGCCGTGCGCCCTATCGCCGTCGATCAGGTGAGCCGACTCGCCGTGCGCGGCCAGTACGCCCCCGGTATCATCGACGGGCAGTCCGTGAAGGGCTATCGGGACGAGGCGCGGGTCGCGCCGGGCACCCGTGTGGAGACCTACGCCGCCGTCAAGCTCTTCATTGACAACTGGCGCTGGGAAGGTGTCCCGTTCTACCTGCGTACGGGCAAGCGCCTGCCGCGCGACGTCACGGAGGTGGCCATTCACTTCAAGCGGCCTCCGTTCCTCCTGTTCCGCAAGGCCGAGATGCCGCTGGAGTCCGTGCAACCGAACCTCCTCGTGCTGCGCATCCAGCCGGACGAGGGGATGAGCCTGCGGGTACAGAGCAAGGCGCCCGGCGAGGAGATCGGCCTCGAGCCGGTGGTGCTCGACTTCAGCTGGGGTTCCACGCTCGACGAGCTGCCGTTCAGCGCCTACGAGACGCTTCTCCTGGACGTGCTCACCGGCGACGCGACCTTGTTCAACAGAGACGACGAGACGGAGGAGTCGTGGCGCATCATCGAGCCGATCCTGGGGGCCTGGGGAAACGACCGTCGTGAGGTGGAAACCTACGTCGCCGGCAGCTGGGGCCCCGAGGCGGCGGTGGTGATGCTCGCCACCGACGGCAGGGAGTGGCGACGTCCATAGGGCGTCGCGAGGGTATGGCGGGTGCTCCGACGCTGGAGGTGCTTCCCGATGCCGCGGCGGTGGCGCGCCGCGCCGCCGAGTTGTTCCTGCGGGATGGGCGCGACGCTGTGGGCGCGCGCGGGTCCTTCGCCGTAACGCTCAGCGGCGGCTCCACGCCGCGCGCGCTGTACCTGCTGCTGGCGGATGAGCCGTACGTATCCTCGGTGCCGTGGTCCCGAGTCCGCGTTTTCTGGGGGGACGAGCGCTGCGTGGCCCCCGGCGACGCGGCCAGCAACTACCGATTAGCTCAGGAGACCTTTCTGAACACCGTTCCCCTCCCACCCACCCGCGTCCATCGCCTGCGCGGAGAGGCGGCGGATCCCGAGCAGGCTGCCCGGGAGTACGAGGCACTGCTCCGCGCTCAGGCGAGAGAGGCCGGCACGGTGCCCGGCGGTGTGCCGCGGATGGATCTCATCTTGCTCGGCATGGGCGCCGATGGGCACACCGCCTCGCTGTTCCCGTACCGACAGACGTTGCGTGAGACCCGCCGCCTCGTAGTGGTCGACGATATCCCTGGTGTGGGACGGCGACTCACGGTGACCCTACCGCTGCTGAAGAGCGCCCGGCACATCGTGTTCGCGGCCGTGGGGCAGGAGAAGGCGGCGGCGGTGGCCGAGGTGCTCCAGGGGCCGTGGGATCCGCGGCGGCTGCCAGCTCAGGGAGTAGTACCTCGCTTCGGCCGCCTCACGTGGCTCATCGATCGCGCGGCGGCGGAGTGTCTGCAACCCCGCGTTTGAGTTACGGGTCAGAGTTCCGCGCCGCTGTGACGAACGGTGCGAGGGCGGGAGCGAGGTGACGTTCCCATGTCAGGCGCCCGGGATCCAGAAGGTGCGAGAGGTCGGCGAAGTGCTCGTTCGGGATGTTTACTTCGAGGTTCAGGTCAAGATAGGTAGTGTGGCACTGACGGGCGGTGGCGGCCACAAAAGGCGCGTAGGTCTCACTGTCGATCGACCACGTATCGCCGAGCATCTCTTTGTTCCGCGGCACCTCGAAAAAGACAACCTGGAAGCCGCGGGCGCGGGCGGTTTCGGCAATCGCCCGGAGGAGATCCAGGTTGTAGCGCATCACGGCGTCTGGCTGCGGTGCTCGGTTGAGCGCGGCCTTTCGCACTGTGGCCACGTTCTGGGCCTTGCGTGCGTCGGAGAGCTGATTGGTACGGTCAAATAGGTGGAACTGGTAGTCGATCTTCCTCAGGCGAAGGCGGAGGAGGCTCTTGTGCCGGTAGCGCAACCAAGTTGACATGTAGTTGGCAATACCCGGGATGAGGGTGCGATCCCGTGGGCCAATCCCGTCGGTACGCGCGGCGAAGGATCGTAAGCTGGGGCTTGCGAGCAGGAACTCGATACCCTGGAGCTGCCGTGCGGACAGCTGCGGCGAGATGCGGAAACGATAGCGGTTGAGGCCTACGGCCACCACAGCGGGACCCGGAGGCAGGTTGTCGACGATCGCCAGTGTCTCAGCCAGCGTCTGCTGTTTGGAGCCCATGATGTGCACTTCAGTAGGAATACCGGTGGTCGCCGACAGTGCGTCTGCCAATGTCTTGCCACTGCGGATGGACTCTCGTGTGGCCGAGCCGCCGATGTAGTACACGGGGAGGCGCTGCGGAGGGTGCGCACGCAGCTGTGCGATGAGGTACGCGATGTGCGTGTAGTCGTCTTTCGGCGAGCGCAGCAAGTGCCGTTCATCGATCGCGCGGTATGTACCACGCACGACGAGTCCTTGAACGACGAACAGCAGGACTGCGGCCAGTGCGGCGGCTGCCAGGAGCACCAGAGGGTTCGCGCAGCGCAAGCCGCGCAGGAACTGGGCGCGTCTGCCGAGCACCATGCCACCTGCCGATGGGGGCGACGCCGACTGCGACATCATGGTGTCCTCATGGTCTCCGGCATCAGAACACCCGCTGCCCGAGCCAGATGAAGGGGCCGACGACGGCCCATACGAAAACTCGAAGCGCCTCCGGGAACCTTTGGGTGGCCACGAAGGAGTAGCCCAGGGCGACGAAGAGGAAGGTGACGACATAGCCCGATGGTCTCACGAGGCGAGCCCACAGCGGTCGTCCCGTTGCCCTCCAGGCTCTAGTCCGTTTCCGCTTCTGCTTCATCCACCACGAGACCACCACGAGGCCGGTGCCGTGGTAGAGGCCCCATGCTGTCCAATTGAGGTTTACGTAGTGCCACAGACCCATGACCAGCATGGTCGCGTAGAGACCGAGCCACGGTTTGCGCGTGAGGCCGAAGATGGGGAAGTACACGTTGTTGCGGCACCAGCTGCTGAGCGAAATATGCCAGCAGCGCCAGAACTCCGCCAGATTGGGCCTCCAGAGCGGGCGGTCAAAGTTCTCCATGATGCGGAAGCCGAAGAGGCTCGAGAAGCCGATGGCGAGATCGGTGTACGCGGACAGATCCGCGTAGGCGCGCAGGAAGGCGACGACTACGAAGGCGGGGCCCCACGCGGGATGAACGAGAGCTTCGCCAAGATCGGCGGCGTGAACGTCTCGCAAGAGGTCGGAGAACAAGATGGCGATGAGGAAGTCGACGATCACCGTCTTCTTGAAATAGCCCAGTACGATTCGCCGCAGGCCGCCGTAGAGGAGCTGCTTGTCGAAGCGCGAGGAGCGTTTCTCGTAGAAACCCTGGTACGTCTCGAGCGGCCCGGCCGGGAAGATGGGCAGGAAGAACATGAATGCGCCGAGGCGTACCGGCGAGCGGTCTTTCAGCGCTCCCCGTGCGTGGTCGAACACGTACTGCAAGAGGCGGAATGCGAAGTAGCTCAGCCCGAGGGGCATGATCAGTCGGCTGAGCACCCAGTCGTCGGGCGACCAAACGGCGGCGGCGATGTCGCGGCCGTACTTTCCGATGGCCAGGATGAGGATGGCCGCCGAAATGGCGATCACGAGTGCGGTATCGATCGTAAGGCGCCGCTTGTCCATGCAGTTGACCAGAGCCCATGACCCGGCGACGACCCCTGGGGCCACCATAGCGAAGACAGGGTGAATCGTCATCAGGACGCCCACGGAGCCGAGGAGCAGGAAGAGCAGGCGATGTTGGTCCTTTTTGAGGACGAGCCAGTAGAAGGGCACGGAGAACGCGGCCGCGGGCAGAAGATAGATGGAGAAGTAGATGCTCATGAGCGCGTCAGCGTCAGCCCGTTGCGGTGAGAAGCCGACCGTTCCAGTCAGATTGGCTCAATCGCGGGGACCCTCGAGGAGCGCCAAGAGCTCTTGCCTAATCACCTTTCCCGAGCCGGTACGAGGGATTGATATCACCGGAATAATGCGGCTGGGCAAGGAGGAGGCGGGCAGGTGTTCGCGGAGCGCACGGAGGAGCTTGCCGCTGCGTGGCGCGTAGCCCTCGCGCGGGACGATGAAAGCGATCGGGGTGTGGCCGAGGAACGGATCCTCGATGGCCAGCACAGCGCAGTCGAGGATATCGTCGAGAGTCCCCATGGCCTGCTGGATCTGGACGGTAGAGACCTTCTCTCCACCGCGTTTGAACACATCGTCTTTGCGACCCTCGACCCAGACGAAGCCGTCGGCGTCCACGTGGCCGTAGTCTCCTGTACGAAAGCCGTGTGAGCCAAGGGCGGCGGCGGTAGCCGCCGCGTCGTCCAAGTACTCGGTCATCACGAGCGGCCCCTGTACGTAGAGCTCTCCTACCTGCCCCGGATGCAGGGCCTCTCCTGTGCTGTTACGGGCCACGACCCGCATATCCGGCAGTGGCCGGCCAACCGAGCCAGGCCGACGGTCACTCTGCTCTGGCGAGAGTACACAGAGTCGTCCGGAGACCTCGGTGAGCCCGTACATGTTGAACAGGGCGACGTCGGGCAGATGAGTATGTGTTTTGGCGAGCGTGTTCATCGGCAGGTGGTCGCCGGAGCTCACCCAGAACCGCAGGCCTGGGGTGCGCACGGGTGTGAGCAGGGGGTCGACCACGCGGATCAGGTGTGCCGGTGCACCGCCAAAACCCGTGCACCTTTGGGCGAGCAACCGGTCCAGCAGGGCCTCGCCGAAGAAGAATCCCGTCTCGCCTACGGTGCTGGCTCCGGCAGCCATCATGGTGAGGAAGTGGCAGATGCCGCTGGTGTAGTAGGCGGGCGTGTTGATGAACAGGCGGTCGTCTGTACGCAACTTCAGTGCGGCCGCCACACGGCGAGCGTTCCCAGTGATGGCGGACAAACGCTGGCAGACTCCCTTCGGCATGCCAGTGGTGCCGGAGGTGAAGAGAATCATGGCCACGTCGCCGCCACTCACTGGAGTGAACTCAGGTGGCGACGTTCGGGGGGCCGCGGTTGTGATGACGGCGGCCGGCGTGTCGGTTACCGGCGGTGCGATGTACGGGTCATGGAGGAGCAGGCGTGGCTGCGAACGCTCGATCAGCGAGCGGGAAGAGACGGCCGGGAGAGCGGTGTTGATGGGGACAGCGACGCCTCCCGCCAGCCATACTCCCAGCATGGCGATGAAGAAGGAGTCGTATGCGTCCGCGTACAGCGCTACTCGGTGCCCCGCCTGCACTCCGTGCTCCCGTAGCAGCGTGACGATGCCGCTCGTGTGTGCGAGGAAATCGCCATAGCTGTAGGCGCGCTCCGCAGTGACAAGCAACTCGACCGTCGGGCGGTGGTGGGCGGTGTTCACGAACAGGCTCAGCAGGGGATCGAGCGACCGCTGTGGATGATCTTGGGCTCCGCTAGAACCCCACATAGCGGAACTCCGTGAGACCTAGGCCGCCGAGGGCGACGAGCACCAACGCCATGAACACGAGGGTCCAAAGGAGGCACTGAACAGTCAAGCCGGCCACGTACCACGGCGTCGGATGTTGGCGGCGGCTCTTCCCGGCGCGCGCCGGGGTGAGGCTTATCCACCTGTCACGGGGTTGCATTCCTCTTCCTCTCCAGGAAGGCCACGATGAGACTGACGCTGTCGAGGTTCTCGTACGAGATGTCCATGGGGCCAATGCGTACCGCGAACCGTTGTTCGAGGAAGAGGATCAAGCTCGTGAGGCTGAGGGAATCCAGGAGCTTGGTGCGAAACAGCGACGTGTCTGCCTCGACGCGTTCGCCGTTGAGAAGCTCATCGCAGATGTACTCGGTGATGATGGCGGCATCCGACATGGTGCTCTGTCCTCCTGGATTGCCCGCTTGACGCCTCCACTCTCTTGCGTTGGAGGTCCGCGTTAGGGCCGGGTCCCTGATGTGTAGTCGAACGTCATGGGGCTGTGGAAATGCAGTGTTTGTATGCCGGTCTGCACGAGCTTGGCGACTGTGAACACCCGCTGCGCGACCTGAAACCCCTGTTCGAGGCCCCACTCGTCGGTCAGGATGTGGTTTCGAGCGCTAGCCCAACCCATGGCACCGTACTGGCATGTTTGATCGCCGTTGCCGACGACCAAGCACCCGTTGCGTATCAGCGGCAGCCACGTGGAGAGAATGGTTGTTTCGGCGCCGCCCGAGCGACGCGCGGCGATGGCCATAACGCCAGCTACGCGGTTGGCGAGGCGAAAGTCCTGGTGGCGGAGCACCCGGGTGCGCATGATGAACTTCGAGAAGAGATCTGAGGGCAAACCGAAGTAAACTGGAGTAGCGACGATGAAGCCGTGAGCAGCGACCATCTTGTCGAGGACTCCCTGCACATCGTCGTCCTCGGCCCTTATGCACGGGATGTGGCGACCGTCTCCCTTACTCTTGCCGCATACGTCGCAGTCGTCGCAGGGCTCAACGTGCAGCTCACGCACGTCTATCGTCTCGCATTCCACTTCGCCAGGGTAGGTTGCAAGGAGGCGGTCAAAGGAGGTGCGCAAGAGCGCGGAGCTGTTGCTGTTCTTGCGAGGGCTAAAGCTCAAGCCGAGCAGCCTCATGACCATGGTCCCTCTCCTTCTGGCGTACGGCTGACGGGGTGCTGTGGCGCTCATGAGCCCCGTACTCACGCACAGCAGTGGCTGTGGGTGCCCCTGCGAACGATTGTGCAGCGGAAGTATGACCGCATAAAACAACAGAGGCCCCGTAGCCTCGGCTCATAGGATAGCATAGCGTCAGTAGCCGCCGACCCTGGCTTAATCACCAATGGCCACATTCGGTGATCGCCGGATAAGCCAGCGGATAGGCGGCGCCTTCGCGTCTCCCAGCGGCTTCGCGCGCTGGCCCCTGGTCGTTGCCTCGTGCTGCGTCGGTGACTTTTGGCCTGCTCAGCGTGTTTTCTTCGCGGGCAAAGGTGGTACACTGCTCAGGCAAGCCAGGTGGTCGCGGCACCCTGGCGTGCCCCTCGTACTACCGTGGGGCAGGCGGGGTGTCGAGGAAAGTCCGGACACCGCAGAGCAGGGCGCTGGATAGCATCCAGCCGGGGAAACCCGAGGGAAAGCGCAACAGAGAGCAGACCGCCAGCGGCCATCGGCGAGCTCGTACGAGGCCCGAGGATGGTGCGGGCAAGGGTGAAACGGTGGGGTAAGAGCCCACCAGCGGCCCTGGCGACAGGCCGGCTCGGCAAGCCCCGCCCGGTGCAAGACCAAATAGAGGAGCGTTCGAGGGTTGCTCGCCCGATGCTCCCGGGTATCGGTCGCATGAGCCGCGCGGTAACGCGCGGCCGAGATGGATGACCACCCGCGACAGGATCCGGCTTACAGGCTTGCTAAAGGGGAGGCCCCGCGACTCGGGAAGAGTCGCGGGGCCTCCCCCATTGTTCTCCCGCGGCGCGATGCACCCGGCGTCGTCGCGAGCGACGCGATGGAGTGCCGGGCGGGGTAAGCTACTCGCATGCGCAACGCATCGGGCACCACGCAGAGCACCAACGACCGCGAGGTTCGCGACCTGATCGATCGATTCGAGTTACTGCCTCATCCCGAGGGCGGGTACTATCGCGAGACGTACCGCGCCGCGTCGCACGTGTGTACGTCCAGGGGCACACGCTCCTCGGCCACGGCCATCTTATTCCTGGTGACGGTGGAGCGACCAAGCCTGTTTCACCGGCTGCTGTCGGATGAGCTGTGGCTGCACCACGGCGGCGCGCCGCTCGAGCTGCTGTTGCTGTCCGGCGGTACCGGAGCGCGCCGCCTCCTCCTCGATAGGGTCCAGAGCGGTGCCGGTGGCGAGCAAGCCGTGCCACAAGCGTGTGTGCCGGCGGGGGTATGGCAGGCAGCTCGTGTGAGACCCGGGGGATGCTCGTGGGCGCTCGTCTCCTGCTTGGTGACGCCGGGTTTCGAGTTCGCCGACTTCCGGGTCGCGGGGCGCACGGAGCTTCTGAAGAGCTGCCCCGACGAGGGGGAGCTGATCGCGGCCCTCACCGCACCGTAGCGGCGTATGCGCGGTGAGGGCTCGGCCTGTCGAAGCTCTATGGTTGAAGGTCGCGATGGCTGCGCATATCCTTCGGAACACCTCTTTGGTAACTGGAAGGAGCCTGCATGGCTCGGCCGCTGACAGCGCAAGAGAGGCTGCGGTATCCCTGGGCGAGTTGCATCAACGACTACGTCCCAGTGGGTCGCCTGCGGAAGGTGGGGCTGGCTGCGGGTGTCGGCGGGCTGTGCGTGTTCTCGGTCGGCATCCTCGGCATCTACATCTTCACCTCTCACCTGAACACCGAGAACGGCCTGCCCGCCGGACCGGTTGAATGGGTCGTTTACGTGCTCGGCTGGCTCGGTATGGCGGCGGGATTTGTGCTAGGGGGTATCGGCGCTTTCACGGCTGTTCGCCGTGCGGCTCGCGCGGCTTTGATGTGGTCGGTGGCGGCCATGGCGCCGACCGTGCTGTGGCTGTTCGTGTGGGTTGTGACGCACTGATGCAGCCACCGGAGGCGGGCTGGCGTGCGCCGTTCGCTCACACCCCTGAGGTTGCCGTCTGGCGCGATCGGTAAGCTAGCCCCATGGGGTATCTCTACACCGGTGATCTGGGAACACTGGAGGCCGCGCTCACCGCGGAGGTCCAGGCAGTCCGCGAGCGGGATGCGCTCGCTCCGGTCACTCTGATCGTCGGTTCCGCCGCGCTGGCCACGTACCTCTCCTGGTTGCTCGCCGAGCGGCTCGGTGGCCACGCGAACGTGCGCGCGATTACCATCTATCGGTTTGCTCTCGACCTCGCACAGCGCAGCGGGCTGCGTGCCGATCACGTGCTCACAGACGAGGCTCGCCTGCGTCTCGGCGAGCGGGTTGTCGCCAGTGTGACCGCGTCGCCGGAGAGCTCGTTCGGGTCGCTGCGAGGTATGCCGGGTCTGGTGCCCGCGTTTCTGCGCAGCATCGAGGACCTTCGTGAGGCGCGAGTGCCGGCCGACAGGCCGTGGGACGGCTGTGGCGAACGGGTGGCCGATGTGCGCCGCGCTCTCATCGCTTACGAGGCGGCGCTGCACGAGGCCGATGCGGCTGATCGCGCGGGGGTGTACGCGCGCGCGGCGCGAGCGCTGCGCGCGCGTACACCCCACGGGAGCATCTCCGAGCGCGGCACCCTCGTGGAGAACGATGGCGACGTTCTCGCACTCCCCGCCGTAGCGTTCGTTTACGGCCTGTACGATCTGCCGGAATGCCAGCGCGAGCTGCTGGCCGTCCTGGCCGGCGTGTGTGAGACGACGGTCTTCCTGCCTTCCCCGCAGGACGGGCAGGGCTACACGGCCTCGGGGTGGCGCTTCTTCGCTGAGCTCGGCCTGCGGGCGAATGCTCTGCCGGCGACGGCGTTGGCGGCGGCGGAGCTCGTGTCTGTGGGCGACGACGAAGACGAGCTGATCGAGGTGGCGCGCGCGCTGCGCCGGTCGGCTGGCGAGGGCCGGCGCTTTCACGAGATCGCCGTGGTGGCGCCGAGCGAGCAGCGCGCGGACCACCTCGCGCGCGGCCTCCGGACGCTGGGGTTTCCCGTGGCACGCCGGCTGCCCCCGTCGAGCGGTGGCTGCGTGTCGCTGGGGAGCCTGCTGGAGGCGGCCTTTCCCGCCGCCGGGGAGGCGTGGCAGCGAGCGGCGCTCCTCGCGTATGCGCAAGGCATGGCCGCGGCGGGAGTGCTTCGCGGCGACGAGGTCGCCAGGTGGGCAGACGAGTCACGTCAGGCCGGGGTAGTGGCTGGCGATGATTGGCGGCGGCTGCGCCACCACCACCACCAGCTCACAGCACGCCTGGGTGACCTGCGGGCCGAAGTGGAGGACGGTGGTTCGGAAGGGGGAGAGGGGCGCGCGGCGGTGCTGCGGCGCCGGCGGGCGGCCGTGGATGCGCTCATCGCCTTCGTGGACCGGGTGCAGCAGGCGGTGGCCGACCTTCCTGCCGTGGCGCCGTGGGACCAGATGGCCGCCGCCTTCGTCCGCCTCGCTCACGAGGTGTGCGCGGTGCCGCCCGACGACCCCGCCGTGGCCGCGATCGCGGAGCTGCGTCGCTGCGCGGCGGTCGAGGAGGCCGTCTCGGTGGCGGAGGCCGCTCGCGTGATCGGGGAGCGACTCCGCGGAGTACGCGAGCCTTGCGGGGCGGTCGCGCGGTGCGGCGTGGCCGTGCTCACGCCACACGAGCTCCGCGGGCTGCGCTTTGCCGAGGTGCACTTCACCGGGCTGTGCTCCGGTGGCTTTCCTCCCTCGCGCGGTGGCGATCCTCTCCTCTGTGATCGGGAGAGGGAGCGCCTGGCGCGCCGCTTCGCGGTGCATCTAGCGGAGCCGGGCGGAGGAGAGTCCGAGGCGGATACGCTGTTCGCGCTGGCTCGCCAGGCTGCCCTGCGCTCCTTCGTCGGCTACGTCCCTCGTCGGGACGCCACTGGCGCGGAGCGCCAGCCCGCGCGCGCGGCGGTCGAGCTCGCAGAGGAGCTTACCGGCCGCACCGTCGCGGCCGAGGACTTCGTCTGCCCGCCGCCCGCCGTCGCGGGTTTGCGGCGGGCGGCTTCGGGCCCTCAGCCGCTCGCGGGCGGCGCGGTCGACGTCGTCGGCGCGCCCGCTGACCTGCGCGACCTAGATGTGGCCCTGCTGCTGGCGCTCTCGCAGAGCGCGCGCCGCCGCGGCGCGGCTACGGCTCCGCGGCGGTATCTGGAGCGCGTGTGCGGCGCGCCCACCGCGCGGCGGCTCCTCGGCCGACGGTTGAGCGGCGTGTTCGCCGGAGCGCTGTCGTGGGACGGCGTGTTCTACTCCCACCGTGCTCGCCAGAAGCTCGCGGCCACGGCGCGGCCGGCAACCCCACAGGCGCCCACGGCGCTCCAGCAGTATCTGGAGTGCCCGTTCGCGTACTACGTGCTCTACGTGCTGATGATCGAGCCGCTCGAGCCCGCCGACCCGCTGGTGGAGACCGATCGACGCGAGGTGGGGAGGATCGTCCATCGCGTGCTCCAGCGGGTGTTCTCGCGGGTGCGCGACGGAGCTGGGCGAGAGGAGGCGGTGAGCATGGTACCGGCTCTGGTCGCCGAGGAGTGTCGCGTGGCGGAAGAGCGCGGCGCTCTGGGTATGCCGCTGGTGTGGCGCATCGAACAAGCGTGGATGGCCGAGGATCTCTCGCTCGCGGTCGCGCAGGATCCCGTGTGGGCGGAGCCGGAAGGGCCGCAGCCGTGGCTGCTGGAGAGCGTGTTCGGCGAGCAGGCCCCCGCGGTTTCGCTGGAGCTTCCGGATGGCCGCACGGTGTCGTTCCGCGGCCGCATCGATCGGGTGGACCGCGGCGCCGACGGTCGCCGGCTGCGCGTGCTCGACTACAAGACGGGGAGGGGGAGAGGCGAGCAGGAGCAGGTGGAGGCGGGGCGCAACGTACAGCTCCCCGTCTACCGGTTGGCGGTGCGTTCGCGGGCGGAAGGGCGGCAGGCCGCCGACGTCTCGTGCGCCTTCCGCATGGTCACGCGGCGGCGGGAGCTCGCGGAGGTCGTGCTGCCGGCAGATGAGGCCATGGTGCTCGAGCAGCTCGCCGACACGGTAGACGGCATCCTGCGCCTTGTGGAGGCGGGCGTGTTTCCACGGCTCGCCTGGAGCGAGCGGTCGTGCGACTGGTGCCCTGTGGCGTATGCCTGCGACGAGCTGAAGCTCACGCAGAGGCGCAAGCGCGCCCACCCGGCGTTCGGCCGCCTGGCGGCGCTGCGGCGGCCATGGTCTGCGTCCGCGGTGGAGTCGTCGCCGACGGGGGGGCAAGCAGAGGGGGCCACGGGTGCGTGAGCCCTGCGACCAGGCCGCTCGTACGCGCGCGCTGAGCGATCTGCAGACCACCTTCCTGGTGGAAGCCGGGGCCGGCACGGGCAAGACGAGGCTCCTGGTAGAGCGGTTCGTGTCGTGTCTCCTGGCCTGCGGGTCCGTACGCCGCGTGGTGGCCATCACCTTCACGGATAAGGCGGCCGGCGAGCTCCGCCTGCGCGTGCGAGCCAGGCTCCGCTCGCTGGTTGAGCGCTCGGAGCCGCGGTCGGAGCGGTGGTGTGTTCTGCGCGAGGCGCTCCGCGACATCGATCAAGCGCCTATCTCGACTATCCACGCCTTCGCGGCGCGCCTCCTGCGGGAGTCGCCTCTGGAGGCGGGCGTGGACCCCGCGTTCAAGCAGCTCGACGCACTCGGCGGACGATTGCTGTTCGACCGGCTGTGGGACGAGTGGCTGGCGCTGGTGCTCCAACCTGAGGCGGAGGGGCACGCGGCAGCAGGAGATGGGGCGCTGGCCACCAGCCGGGAGGCTGTGAGTACGCTGCTGGAGGCGGGAATGGCCGTCGGCGTCCTGTACGCCGCGGCCCGGCGCCTGTTCAGCGACCGGTTCGACTTGCGAGCTGGCGATCCCCCGGGAGGGGCGAGTGGCCTAGCCGGAGCGCGGCAAAGCCTCCTCGCCTCCGCCGATGAGCTCGTGCTGGCGTTGGAAGAGCAGACGGCATTCGCCTGTGCGATGTGCGGCGATCACGAGGACAAGGGCTTTCTGGCGGCGCTCGACTGTGGCGCGCAGGCCGACAGGGTGCGCGGGGCGCGGCAGGGCAGTATCCACCGGCTGGTGGCCGCCGTGGCATCCCTGCCCATGGTCTCTCCAAAGGCCGGGGTAGCCAAGAACTGGGGCGGTAAAGAGGGGAAGGATGCTTTCCAGGAGCGCTGTGCCGCCGTGCGGGCGCTGAGGGAAAGCATCCTCGAGGAGTACGGTGCCGCGCTGGCCGAAGACATCCTACGTACAGCGCGTACCTTCGGAGAGTGGGCGGCTCGCGCGCAGCTCCAACGCGGCTCTCTGGACTTCGCCGATCTCCTCGGCCGGCTGCGCGATGCCTTGCGAGTCCATCGAGGTCTGCGGGAACGCTGGCAGCAGGCGTTCGACTACGTCCTCATCGATGAGTTCCAGGACACCGATCCGCTGCAGGCCGAGATCGTCTTGCTGCTGGCGGAAGACGGCGCGCGCGCGGCGGATTGGCGCGAGGTGGCCCTCAAACCGGGCAAGCTCTTCGTGGTCGGCGACCCCAAGCAATCCATCTACCGCTTTCGCCGCGCCGACATCGGCATGTACGACGACGTGAAAAGCCTCATCCTGCGCAACGGTGGCGAGATCCTCTCGATCAGCCAGAACTTCCGTACCGTACCGTCCGTTGTTACGTGGGTGAACCAGGTGTTCGAGACGGTCATTGGCGAGGACGCGGCACCGCGCCGCCAGCCGGAGTACGTGCCGCTGGCGGCGTTTCGGCCGGAGCCGGAAAGCCTCGCCGCCGCGCCGGGAGATGCGGCGCCTCGCGTGGCCGTGGTCTGCGGCCCTTCCGTCGAACCGCGGGCGGAGGAGCTGCGCCGCGCCGAAGCCGAAGCCCTGGCACGGCTGCTGATTCAGGGCATCCGGGAGCAGGGGTGGTCGGTCCGTGAGCGCGAGTCCGATGCGCTGCAGGGTAGCGGCGAGCAGTGGCGGCCGGCGCGATGGGGCGATGTGGCCGTGCTCATCCGGGCGGCCATCGATCTCAGCGCGCTGGAACAGGCGCTGCGCGAAGCGGGCATCCCGTACCGAATCGAGGCGGGCAAGATGTTCTACCGCCGGCGTGAGGTACGCGACACCCTCTTGGGCCTCAGGGCCGTGGCCGATAGTGCCGATCCGCTGGCCGTGTACGGGGCGCTGCACTCCACGCTGTTCGGCTTCGAAGACCAGCGTCTCTACCTGTTCCACGTCGCCGGAGGGCGGTTCGACTACTTCGCGGAACAGCCGTCGGGTGCCGACGCGGAGATCTGCGCGGCTCTCGCCACCCTGCGCGCCGTGCACGAGAGCGCGCACGGCCGTCCGATCGACGTGATCCTGGACGATCTGCTGCGGCGGACGTGGGCCTTCGAGGCGGCGGCGGCGTGGGGGGACCGCGCCGGCCAGGCGCTGGCCAACCTCCGCAAGTTGCGGCAGGTGGCACGCGCGTTCTCGACCGAGGAGGGGGTCACCTTGTCGACGTTCGTGAAGTGGGCGCAGGAGCAGGGGACGGCCGCCGCGGAGATCGAGTCGACCGTGGACGACGGGGGGGACGAGGTCCGCGTGCTCACCGTGCACGGCGCCAAGGGGCTCGAGTTCCCCATCGTGGTGATCGCCGACGCCTGGTCGCGTGCCGGCGGTGGCCGAGACGAGACGCGCGTGCTGTTCGACCGGCGTCGCGGGCGCTGTGAACTCTCCTTCAGCCTCGCGCGAGCCGCTTCGCCAGATGAGCGGGCGGCGGGCAAGCTGCCGGCCGCGAGCTCGGCGTACGCCGAGCTCGCGGAGGCCGAGAAGGCCATGGAGGCCAGCGAGCGGCGCCGGCTGCTCTACGTGGCGGCTACGCGGGCCATGGATCTGTTGGTGATCATGCTTCCGGGCTGGCCGAAGAACGGCAGTGGCTCGCTGCTCGAGCCGCTGCGGAGCTGGCTGCCGGACCCGGGGGGCGTGGACCGTCAGCACGTGCAGGACGGCGCCGTGATCCTGCCGGCGGGAGAGGGCGCCGCGCCGCGCGCCGAGTCGGGAGAGCCGGGCGATGAACGCGGCGCGCTCGCGCTGCGGGAAACCTGGCGTCGGCGACTGCAGGAGGTCACGAGCGCGGCCGCTCGTCCGCGGGCGGTGGTCTCGCCGAGCTCCATGGAGGACCTCGACCTCGGCGAGGCCGAGGTGCCGAGCGGCCACGAGCGCGCTTCGCTGGCCGTGGCGCGGCGCGCGGCGCTCGCTGCCGGCGCGACGGTGCATCGCATCATGGAGGTCGTATCGCTTGGAGTGCCGGATGCCGTCCGTGTGCCGGCGGAGATCGCCGAGCAGATGGAGGCGCTGGCCGTGGCGGCTGCCGAGGACCTCGTGGCGGAGGGCAGCACGGTACAGGCGCGCGCATGGGTGGAGCAGCTCGTGGGCATGGCGCAGGGCTGCTGGCTCAGCGTGCCGGTCCGCCATGCCGCCGCCTCGCCGCGCATGTTCCGCGAGGTGCCGCTCTGCGCGCGGATCGACGACGGCTCGGCGAGTGAGCCCCTGGTGCTCCAGGGTTTCTGCGACCTTCTCTACGAAGCGCCGGACGGCTGGGTGGTGGTAGATTACAAGACCGATAGCGTTCCAGATGAGGCGCGCGTCCGTCGGCGGTACGAACTGCAGGCTGGAGGCTACGCGCTCGCCGTGCGGCAGGCCACTGGCCGACGCGTGCTCCGCGCCGCCTTCGTGATGGCTGCCGCCGGCTCATCCACGCGTCCGGCTCCGTACGTGGAGTTCGCTGTTACACAAGAGTTGCTGAGGAGAGCTCGGGAACGAGCGGCGCAGAGGGCCAACGATCTTCCCCAGCGGTTGGAAATGGAGGGGAAGTACGGTGGTTCACTGGCTCTGGGAGAGGCGTAGGCAAAGCGGTAGCCCGAGAGGGAGTCGAGACTGCTCGCGGGAGGGACGTGCCGGAGAGGCGTGTTCGCTGCGCTCGTCTGGTACCGCGCGCTCATCGCGCGCGTCTACGGCGGTGGCGAGCGGCGCCTTGGCGCTCTTGGCGATCATCTGGGGTTACAACTGGGTGGTGATGAAGGTAAGCCTGCGCTTCTCGGAGCCGCTCACCTTCGCCGTTCTCCGTACGCTCCCCGGCGCGGCGGCGCTGTTCGCCGCGCTCATCGTGCTGCGTCGGCCCCTCCGCCCGCCCGCCATTGGCCTCACCACGATCGTGGGGCTGCTGCAGACCACCGGTTTCGTCTGTCTCTCCCTGTGGGCTCTAGAGAGCGGTGGGGCGGGGAAGATCGCCGTGCTCACCTTCACCATGCCGTTCTGGCTGTTGGTGATCGCCTGGCTCTTCCTGGGTGAGGGACTGCGAGGAAGCGAGTGGTGCGCCACGTCCATGGCGCTCGTCGGTTTCCTGCTGATCCTGCGCCCTTGGGAGCTGCGCGGCTTGACGACGACGCTGCTCGCCGTAGCGGGGGGCTTGTTGTGGGCGATCGGTTCGGCGCTCGTCAAAGTGATCCAGCGCCGCCACCACGACGTCGATGTGCTCTCCCTCGCGGCCTGGCAGATGATCCTCGGCTCGCCACCTCTCCTCGTGATCGCGCTGTTCACGTCCGCTGGCTCGCCGGTGTGGTCTGGGGCGTTCATCTGGTCTCTGGTGTTCAACATCGTGGCGGTCACGGCGCTCGGGTGGTACTTGTGGCTGTTCATCCTCCGCGCCATGCCGGCCGGTATGGCCGGGTTGAGCACACTCGCGATCCCCGTCATCGGGGCCGCTTCCGCTTGGATCCAGCTGGGCGAACGACCGGCGGGAGCTGAGCTCGCGGGAGTCATCATCATCTTCGCCGCCCTGGCTGTCGTGACAGCCCGGGGCCTCGATCGGCGGAGATGCTGACGGCCGCTCGCCCTCACGGCGCGGCGTTGACTGCATGAATGCGATACATGAATGTGTTGACGCGCGCCTTCGCACACCCTAGCATTTGACCGGCCAGCGGAGAGGCTGGCGATCCGTCGCGCCGACAGGGGGGTCAACGGAGACGGCGATAGTCTTTTCTGCGCGGTGGTCGGCAGTGCTCACCTCGCCCCCGTTCCCTTCCCGTGATCGCGTTTCCTGGGAGGCGCATCCGGGCGGCATCTTCCGAGTGGTTCGGGGTCTACGCGAACCATAACTCTGCAGGATGTACGTCGTACGTCTACTTCACGCGATGGGAGTGAGCGTACTTCGGGGATGGGGAGACGGATCTGGGCAATCCAATCGCCAGAGGAGGGGGCATGATCAAGGTTGTGGAGTGGGGCACCGGCGAGATGGGCCAGGGCTTGCTCCGGTTCATTTTGGATCGACCGCAGGACGTGCAGCTGGCCGGTGTTATCGTCACCAATCCGGCCAAAGACGGCAAGACGGTCGGCGAGCTGCTCGATTGCCCGTGCGATACGGTCATGTCCACCGACTTCGAGAAGGTGCTGGCCGAGACGCAGCCGGATGTGGTCACTATCTGCACGCAGAGCAACCTGCACGAGATCAGCAGCCAGGTGCAGCCCGCCGTACGGGCGGGCGCGGACGTCATCTGCATCGCGGAGAAGCTCAGCTACCCCTGGGCCTCCGATCCCGAGTGGGCGGCCGCTCACGACGAGTTGGCGAAGCGGCACAACGTCTCCATTCTGGGCACGGGCATTAACCCCGGCTTCATGCTCGACGCGCTCATCGTCATGTGGAGCAGCGTCTGTCTGCGCATCGATTCCATAAAGGCCACGCGCGTCAACGACCTCTCGCCGTTTGGCCCGACCGTGCTGCATGGCCAGGGTGTGGGTACAACCGTGGAGCAATTCACCAAGGGGATTGCCGATGGCAGTATCGTGGGGCACATCGGCTTTCCCGAGAGCATCATGCTGATCGCTCGCGCGCTGGGGTGGAGCATCGACCGCATCGAAGAGGTGCGCGAGCCGATCGTCACTCAGCTAGAGCGCAGTACGCCGCACGTTCACGTGGCGCCGGGCGACGTGGCCGGGTGCAAGCACGTCGGGCGCGGCTACGTGAGGGACGAGCTCAAGATCGAGCTCATTCATCCGCAGCAGATCCATCCGCATCTCGCCAACGTGGAGACTGGCGACTACATCGAGATCACCGGCGACCCCAATGTGAACATGGCCAACAAGCCGGAGATTCCGGGGGGTAAGGGCACGTACGCCAGCAGCGGCAACTACATCCCGCTCATGAAGGCCGCGCCGGCTGGCATCTTGACGGTGGTCGACATGCCGCTGCCGCGGTTTTGGACGCCCACGGCCTAGAGAGGAGCGAGGATGCCGGATACACGGACAGCGCAGCCAGGGGACTGGGTCGAGGTGGAGTGCACCCTGCTCGAGCCCGCCGACCGCAGCAAGAACCTGCCGCCCGATACCGCCGCACAGCCGCTGCGCATGTGGGTCAAGGGCTTTCTCCAGACTGAGGCAGAGATAGGCCAGCAGGCCATGGTGGAGACCATCACCGGCCGGCGAGTGACCGGGACGCTCACGGACATCGATCCCGGCTACTTCCACACGTTTGGCCGGCCGATCCCCGAGCTCGCGCACGTCGGCAGAGACCTGCGCGAGCGTCTGGCGGCCTATCGAGCGGCTACACCTGGCGCGAAGGGTGGTGCGTGATGGCCACCCGCTTCGACGAGATCATGAGCCGCCGCGGAGAAATCATGCGGCGCGCGCTCGGCATGGACTACGCTCAGTTCGAGCAGAGCCCCATCGCATTCGACTACGAGGGCATGATGGCCGACCACGGCTACAGCCTGGCGGACATCAAGGCCATCCAGGCGGCGGCCGGCGTAGGCGATACGCCGCTGCTCGAGTTGCGCAACCTCACCGACCTGGTGCGATCTGTCAGCGCGCCGGGCAGGGGCGCGCGTATCTTCGTGAAAGACGAGGCGGCCAATCTGGCCGGCGCCTTCAAGGATCGGCGCGCGAGCATGAGCATCCACGTGGCCAAGGAGAAGGGCTACGAGGGCGTCATCGCCGCTACGAGCGGTAACTACGGCGCGGCCGTCAGCAGCCAGGCCGCGCGGTACGGCCTCAAGTGCATCATCTGCCAGGAGACGTTCGACAGCCGCCACATCGGGCAGCCGGAGATCGTGGAGAAGAGCCGTATCTGCGAGGCGTACGGCGCCGAGGTCGTGCAGATGACCGTCGGTCCGGAGCTCTTCTTCCACATGGTCGAGTTGCTCGATCAAACCGGCTACTTCGCGGCGTCTCTGTACAGTTCGTTCGGCGTGAGCGGCATCGAGACGCTGGGTCTCGAGATCAGTCAAGAGATGCGCGAGCGCACGGGAGCCGATCCGACGGCCGTGATCGTCACGCACGCCGGCGGCGGCAACACCACAGGTACCGCCCGCGGCCTCAAGCGCGCCGGCGCGACGAGCACGCAGATCGTGAGCGCCTCGGTCGACCTCAGTGGCCTGCACATGGCCAGCGACCGGGACTTCAACCGCAAGAGCTTTACCACCGGGCACACCGGTTTCGGCGTGCCTTTTGCCACCTGGCCAGACCGCGCCGACGTGCCCCGCAACGCCGCCCGCCCGCTGCGCTACATGGACCGCTACCTCACGGTCACCCAGGGTGAGGTCTTCTACGTCACCGAGGCGCTGGTCAAGCTGGAGGGCCTGGAGCGCGGCCCGGCGGGCAACACCGCCATGACGGCGGCCGTGAGCCTGGCTCAGGAGCTGCCGCAAGAGGCGACGATCGTGGTGCAGGAGACCGAGTACACCGGTGCCGGCAAGCACCACTGGGCGCAGCTCAACTTCGCCCGGCAGATGGGCGTCGAGGTGCGCAGCGGCGATCCCACCGAGAACACGCCGGGCAAGGTCATCGTGATCCCGGAGCGGCTCGAGCAGGTTCGAGCGAAAGACTTCGACCTTGACCGCATGCGCAAGAGTTACGTACGCAACGCGCTGGCGAACGCGGGCGCCGGCTACCGGCCCGCGCCGGCCGACGTCGAGTTCCTCGCCGCCGATACCAACGGCGACGTCGCGACCGTGGAACGTATGCTGGAGGAGCTCAAGGAGGCATAGCGATGGCTCGTGCAGATGAGTACCTGGCGTGGCGTACGCACCTGGCGGATCTCACCGACCCGCAGCTCGAGATCCGGTTCTGGGAGCTCGTGGAACAGGTTGTCGATCCGCTCATCGATCTGGCGCGTACGCACACATCGCCGAGCATCGAGCGCTCGGTGCTGATGCGCATGGGCATCGATTCGCTCACCTGCAACGCGGTGGTGGGTGAGATCGACAAGCGCGGGCTGCTCGGTCACGGGGCGGGCCATGTGGTGCTGCACTGCGCGCAGACGTGGGATGTGGACGTCCGCATCGCGGCCGAGCGGCTCGCTCGCGGTGAGGGATGGGAGATGGTTGCCGCAAAGTGGGGTGACGGTTATGGCGTCTGACGCGCGGCAAGGTCGGCGCTGGGGGACGGCTGGAGAGCTCGAGAGCGAGCGGAAGATCGACCTGCGGCAGATCTTGGACGGGATTCGGTACTACCGGCCGCGCCGGCGGGGCTGGACCTGGCGTACGCCGGTCGCGGACCAGCGGATCGGGCCGTTCACCTACCGAGAGACCTCGCAGGGCCTCAGGCGGAGCGTGCCGCTGCCGGCCGCCAAGTACTTCGGCAATATAGACCCGCAGCCCGACTGCGTGATCACCACCGAGATCGCCTCCGGACGCTTCGAGGACGACATCCGCCGCATGCGCATGGCGGCCTGGCACGGTGCCGATCACATCATGGTCATCCGCACGGCCGGCCAGAGTCACATGGACAGCTTGCTCGAGGGGACGCCCGAGGGCGTTGGCGGCATCGCCGTCACGCGCAAGCAGGTGCGTGCCACGCGCAAGGCTCTCGACCTCATCGAAGACGAAGTGGGCCGGCCGATCAACTTCCACAGCTACGTGAGCGGGGTGGCCGGCCCCGAGATGGCCGTCATGTTCGCCGAAGAAGGCGTCAACGGTGCCCATCAGGACCCGCAGTACAACGTGCTGTACCGCAACATCAATATGGTCCGCAGCTTCGTGGACGCGGCCGTGGCCAAGCAGGTTATGGCCGCGGCCACCATGGCGCAGATCGACGGTGCGCACAACGCCAACGCCACCGCCCGCGAAGCCTGGAAGGTGATGCCCGAGCTGCTCGTGCAGCACGCCATCAACTGCGCTTACTCGGTGAAGGCGGGCATGCCCAAGGAGAGCATCTGCCTGAGCACGGTGCCGCCCGACGCTTCTCCGGCTCCCTCCGTGCGCATGGACCTCCCGTACGCCGTCGCTCTGCGCGATCTGTTCGGCGAGTACAAGATGCGCGCGCAGCAGAACACGCGGTACATCGAGTCGTGCGGCCGCGAGGCGACGGTGAACCACGTGCTCAACATGCTGGTGAGCCGGCTCACCACGGCGGACATCCAGAGCACCATCACGCCCGACGAGGGCCGCAACGTGCCCTGGCACTACAACAACGTGCACGCGTGCAATACGGCTCGCCAGACGCTGGTAGGTCTCGACGGCCTGCGCGAAGTGGTCAAAGTGGACCGCGATGCTCCGGAGCTTAGGGACAAAGTCCGGGAGATCAAGGAGCGAGCGGTCCTCTTCCTCGAGGGCATGATCCGCGATGGCGGCTACTTCGCCGCCGTGGAGCAAGGGTACTTCGTCGACTCCGGCTGTTACCCGGAGACCAACGACGACGGCATCTTCCGCAAGATCGACGGCGGTGTGGGGGCTGGCACGGTCGTCGAGCGCGCCGACGATTACCTGGCGCCGGTCTGCCATCACTTCGGCGTGAACCACCTGCCGGAGGGTTTGCTGGAGAGGCCGTGTGACCTCATCGGCGGCTGCACGCTCTGCGACGAGGAGCTCGTCCCGTTCATCGATGAGCTCGACCCGGAGGACAACGTCAACGTCAGGCTCCAGCGGACTGCCGAGCTGCGTGAGAAAGGTCTCATTAAGCCCGAGGTGGAGTGGGCTGGCGACGGCTTCGTCGTAGTCACCATGTTCCTGCCGGCGGCGGAGCGGGTCGCCGAGTTCGCGGCGCTGGAGTTGGCCAAGGCGATGAACCTCGAGGAGCCCGAGGTCATCCACAAGCAGGTCATGCATCCGGCCGAGGGCACGCTGCTCGAGGTTCGCGGGCGGCTCGAGGCGACGGTGGACCCGAAGACGCTGGTGATCCCCGAGGAGACGCACCTCGTCTCGGAAGACGACATCTGCACCTTCGTGAAGCGCTATGGCCTGAAGTGCGTGGCGGCCACCGTGGGCAACGACGAGCACTCCGTGGGCATGCGCGAGATCATCGACATCAAGCACGGCGGCATCGAGAAGTACGGCATCGTCTGCGTGTACCTGGGGACCTCGGTGCCCGTGGAGAAGCTGCTCGACGCAGCTATCGAGCACGCCGCCGACGTCGTCCTCCTAAGCACGGTCATCACGCACGGCGAGGTCCATCGCCAGAACATGGAGAAGATCGCCGACCTGGCCGCGGAGAAGGGTGTTCGCGACAAGCTGCTGCTCATCTCGGGCGGTACACAGGTCACCTATGAGCTCGCCAGGAGCTGGGGCATGGATGCCGGTTTCGGCCGCGGCACCAAGGGTCACCAGGTGGCGAGCTTCATGGTCGAGGCGCTGCGCGCGCGGCGCGGCGAGGGCGAGGGCGCGGCGGCCACGTGAACCAGTCGGGAGCCGTGGAACAAATGGTGGAGGGAGCCGCGCGCGGCGAGCCGCGGGCGGCGGATGGCGACCGCGCGGCGACGGTCGTCGACGCGCTGGTCGCCGAGATCGGATCGACTACTACGGTGGTCAGCGCGTTCGACGGCCTGCGCGAGGCGAGCGCCGCGGCGCCACGCCTCCTGGGGCAGGGCGTCGCCGCGACATCCGTCGCCGACGGCGACGTAACCCTGGGCGTGCGGACCGCCCGCGCGCGCCTGGAGACCGTTACAGGACCGCTCCAGCCGCGCGCCCTGCTGGCCACCAGCTCGGCCGCCGGTGGCCTGCGCATGACGGTACACGGCCTGACGGCCAAGATGACCGCCAGAGCCGCCCGCGAGGCGGCGCTGGGCGCGGGCGGCGTGGTCGAGTACCAGACCGCGGGCAAGCTGCGCCGCCACGATCTTCGGCGCATCGAGGAAGCGCGGCCTAGCTTGATCATGCTGGCCGGCGGGGTAGAGGGCGGCGACGTAGAGACCGTCCTGCACAACGCCGCCATGCTCACGGAGCTCTCGCTCCGGCCGATTGTGGTCTACGGCGGCAACTCGGCGGTGTGCGACGAATCGTGCCAGATCCTTACCGAGGCGGGTTTCCGCGTGCGCGTTACACCGAACGTGTATCCAGGCATCGACGAGCTGGACATCGTTCCAGCGCGCGCGGTGATACACGACGCCTTTGAGGAGCACATCGTGTACGCGCCCGGCATGGAGCGCCTCGGGGAGGTCGTCACCGGTGGCATTCTGCCCACGCCGGGCGCGGTGCTGATTGCCGTGGAGCGGCTGGCCGAGGAAGTCGGCGACCTCGTGGTAGTGGACGTCGGTGGCGCGACCACCGACGTCCACTCGGTCACCGACGGCAGCGCGGAGTACAGGGCTCTCCAGACGGAAGCGCAGCCGCGCAGTAAGCGGACCGTGGAGGGCGATCTGGGCACGTACGTGAGCGCCGCCCACGTGGAGGCGCTGATCGATGCGCGCGAACGTCCGGATCATCTGCCGTCGGCCATCCCGGACGGCGAAGACGATCGCCGCATCGCCGTCCAGCTGGCGCGCGTGGCTACCGTAACCGCGGTGTACCGCCACGCGGGCCAGTTCGACTACCTGTACACAGCCAGCGGCCGGCAGACCGTGGTCCGCGGCCGCGACCTGACCGCCTGCCGCTGGGTCATCGGCACCGGCGGCGCGCTGACGCGCCTACCCGGCGGACTGGCGACTCTCCGCGCCGCCTGCGCCAGGAACGGGGGAGACCGCCTCCTGCCGCCCGCCGACGCCCAGGTGCTGCTCGACAGCCAGTACATCTTCGCGGCTTGCGGCGCGCTGTTGGGGCACTTCGACGCGCGCCGCGTCGTGCGGCTCATGCTGCAGAGCGCCGGCATCGCCGCCGAAGGCTAGGTAGCCTGCTCGTCTCTCGCCCGTCGGTACCGGTGCCTATCGTCACCGGCCGGTCCTTGTCGTCATTCTTGACCGCCAGCTTCGACGCTCAAGAATGGGTGCAAGGAGGTTCAACACATGTCGCAACTCAGCAACGAGTTGAGTCAGGCCCTGCGCTCGCGTCACTACAGTCGCCGCACCGAGCAGAGCTACTGCCGCTGGGTACGGCGCTTCATCCTCTTTCATCACCTGCGTCATCCAGCCGAAATGGGCGAGGCAGAGGTTAACGCCTTCCTCACCTACCTCGCCGTCGAGCGGCACGTCAGTGTCTCCACGCAGACACAGGCGCTCTCCGCCCTGCTGTTCCTCTACCGCCACGTACTGGGTCACAAACTGGGCGATTTCGGCGATCTGGTACGTGCTCGCGCGTCGCGTCGCCTGCCGGTGGTTCTCACCGTTGGAGAGGTTAAAGCCGTGCTCGCTCAGCTACACGGCGACCGGTGGCTCATGGCGTCGCTCATGTATGGGTCCGGGCTGCGGCTCACGGAGTGCCTCGAGCTGCGCGTGGCCGACCTCGACCTCGCGCGTCTCGAGATCATCGTGCGCGACGGCAAGGGAAGCAAGGATCGTCGCACGATGCTGCCGCGCTCGATCACACCGACCCTGAACAAACAACTACGTAAGACTAAGGCCGTCCACCGCGCGACCTTGCCGAGGGCTGGGGCCGCGTGGCGCTACCGGGTGCTCTCGCGCGCAAGTACCCGCACGCCTCTGTCGAATGGCGATGGCAGTGGGTCTTTCCGCAGGAGCGGCGCTGGCGCAACTCCAAGACCGGCGAGGAGGGCCGTCATCACGTGCATGGGACCGTCATGCAACGGGCGATGAAGGAAGCGGTGTATCGAGCAGCTATTGACAAGCATGCCAGTTGTCACACCCTGCGCCACTCCTTTGCCACCCACTTGCTGGAAGCGGGCTATGACATCCGCACCATTCAGGAACTGCTCGGCCACAAGGACATCGCCACCACCATGATCTACAACAAGGGTGGCCAGGGGGTGCGCAGCCCGATGGACGCACCGTGAGCAGTCGTTCTGAGCAGTTGTTCCGGCTGTTGTGCCACACCGCAGTGCGCTAATTTGAACAGACTGCATATCCCCTCACCGCTGCGCTCTTCCGCAACCCCTTTCGCTAACGCGTGCAGGAGGTATACAGTCGATGGAGAGGAGGTCGGGAACGCTTATGCAGAAAGGAGCTGCTGTGCGTAACGACTTCGGCAGACCGCATATTCCTTGTTAGCCAGATGAGAAGGGGGCAGGGAGTGTTGCAGAAGGAGGCGGGTCGCCGCTGGGTGCTTGCAGTCATCATCGTCAGTTTGACGTGGTGGCCGATCTCGGCCCTTGCATTCCACGTGGGTTCCGCATCGGGAGGCTTTGCGCGCAGCCTGACCGGCTTACTCTTCAGCATGGCGCTTTCGATCTTTCTTTTCCGTGGCGCGAACTGGGCGCGCTTGCTGATTGGCATCCTTTCCCTGTTTGGCTTGCCCGCTCTCTTCTTCGGCCTATGGGACCTCCTGGTCGGGGCCGTCGAAGCGGGGGCCTACTTCCTCACAGCAGGCTTGGCCAACACCTTCATCGCAGCTGTCCTTCTCTTCGTCCCCGCAGTCCGAGCCTACTGTGCACAGCAGAATCCAGAAGCCACTGGCTAACAAGGGCGTCAACCTGGCAACTCCTCAGCCGAAGGCGGTAGTATGCTGGCTGTCGGTATGAGTTGCAGGTTACGCCCCCGGCCGTTAGCCGTTTGGAGGAGCAACATGCAGAAGATCGATCTAAAGAAGGAACTAAAGAACTTGTACCAGCCGTCCGCAAAGGCTGTCGAAAAGGTGGGGGTTCCTACGATGAACTATCTGATGATCGATGGGGAAGGTGACCCAAACACCTCGACGGCTTATCAGTCAGTAGTAGAGGCTCTATTTGCCTTGTCTTACGCCATCAAGTTCATGGTAAAGAAGGGAACTGTGGCGATCGACTATGGCGTGATGCCGTTGGAAGGACTCTGGTGGGCGGACGATATGTCAAGCTTCTTGGTAGACGACAAGTCCAACTGGAAGTGGACCATGATGATCATGCAGCCGGACTTCATTACCTGTGAGATGGTCGACAAGGCAGTTGAGGAGATGCGGGGGAAGAAAAAGCTGCCTGCGCTTGGGGAAATACGGTTTGCGTCTTTGTCGGAAGGAACGTGCGCGCAGATCATGCACATCGGCCCGTTCTCGGGAGAAGGACCGACTATTGAGCGGCTGCACAAGTTCATTGCAGACGCTGGTGGTAAACCCAGCGGCAAACATCATGAGATCTACCTCAGCGACATCAGGAAGGCAGACCCGGAGAAATGGAAAACGGTTATCCGACAACCCATGCAATGACCCCTGAACCGCGATCGATGTCCGCCATATTGGAGAGGCTCAAAGGCGGCGACAGGCGCTCTATCGGCAAGTCGAACGAAGTAGTTGCCATGGTTCTGAAAGATCCGGGGCTCTTTGATGACCTGTTTTCGGGGCTGGCCGCGGCTGATCCGGTAATACAGATGCGCAGCGCTGACGCAGCGGAAAAGGTGACAGCCGTCCATCCGGAGTACTTATTGCCTTATAAAGAGTCATTGCTAGAATTCTTCGTCAACGTAGAGCAGGCAGAAGTGCGCTGGCACGTGGCACCGATGCTGGCGCGGTTGCGGCTCTCAAAGTCGGAGCAAGCAGCGGTCATCGACGTGCTGACGGGCTACATGAACGACCGGAGCAGTATCGTAAAGACAATGGCGATGCAGGCGCTTTACGATCTGGCAGAGCGCTACGAGGCGTTGCGGCCTGTCGCGCTTTCGCACATCAAGGAGCTTGTTGCTATCGGCACGCCCGCAATGAAGGCACGCGGCAAGAAGCTTCTTACTAAGCTGAATCGGCTAACAACAGCTTCAACTCGGACCGGCTTTTCCGCTGGCGCTCCAAAACCGGCCGGTTAAGCTGAACGTTAGGCCGCACCTTCAACGCCACTTTTCACTCGAAAAGAGAACCAATGCTTTTCCAAATCAAGGTCAGGGTGAATCCCTCAAAGATGGCTGAGTTCGGACAGAAACTGCAAAAGGGCGAGTTGGATCGAAGCTGCATTCGAGGCGAAACACACTGTCTGAAGAACGACCCTGCTGTTGGTTTCAGCATCTGGGAGGCTGCGAGCAAGGCTGAATTTGAAGCCAAGTTCGCGGCTTGGAGTAGCTACTACGAAGAAGTTGAAATTTCAGAAGTCATAACCCCCCAAGAGGCAATGGGGCTTCTGTTCAATCAAATCAAGCGATCGTGACCAGCGGCCTAACCAATCGTTCAACCCGGACGCTGCCTCTGCGAGTCATCGTCCGATCCTTCCGCGCCGCTACGGCAGCGTCGGTTAACTCCATACGTTGGGAAGACCCAGACAGCGGAGGATGCTGAGGTGCCACGCAAGCCTATTGACGAAGCCTCGAAACCGGGTCTGAGCGACGCCGGTCTGGCTGTCGTTCGTGCGGCGGCTGGGAGCATTCCCGTAGTGGGCGCGGCCGCCCAGGAACTCATCGCCTTTGTCGTCACACCGCCGCTGGAGAGACGTCGCAACGAATGGCTCAACCGCCTGGCGGTTGACCTAGACGAACTCCAACGGAAGGTCGACGCATTCGACGTCGCCGCGCTGTCCGAGAACGAGGACTTCATCTCAGCCATCACTGCAGGAGTGACCGTGGCAACGCGCAGTGCGCAAGAGGAGAAGCGGGACCTTCTGCGCAACGCTGTAATCAACTCTGCCCTTGGACGCGTTCCACTATTCGATATGCAGAGCGTCTTCATAGGCTATCTCGAGTATCTCTCTCCCCTTCACGTCCAGTTGCTGTGGGCCTTCGAGAATCCCAGAGTTGCTCTCGAGAAGGCCGGTTCGAGACTGGAGGAGTCGCTGTTCATGTCCGCTGCGCCATCGCAGGTTGTCGAGGAGCTCTTTCCGCAGCTGAAGGGCCAACGTGATGTTTATGACTTCCTATGGCAGGACCTGTTCCAGCGACGACTCGTGAACTCCGACAGTCTGCACGGGATGATGACCAAGGAGGGCGTTCTGAGCGCGAGGACCTCGGCTCTCGGGAACCAATTCCTGGCCTTTCTGTCGGAGCCGCCGGAGTTGGCTACTGGGGCGTAGGGTGGAGGGCTTTCCCAACAGGCGCATCAACCTGATGCGCCGAACTGTCAATAGAACCTGGGCGCACAGGTTACGCGCTGAACGTTAGGGAGAGTGGAAGCGTGAGCCTGTTCAGCCGTCGGGCCAGGCGCTACTGGAGCGCAGAGGCTCATCGACGCAATGTGGAGAACCAGGTCCGCATGGCTCCATCCACTCTGACGGAGCTCGGAAGGTACGGCGTCACGTCACAGTCCGAGTTGAAGCTGGAGTTCTTCTTCTACACGGACACCACCGCGAAGGCCGCGTCACTCGCAGTCGACCTCACACAGCTCGGGTACCAGGTCCAATATGGGCTCGCTGCCACTGACAATGGTCAGGCGGTCGTCACTGGCTGGACCACTCCGATGCCGATGTCCAAGGAAAACGTCGTGGCCTGGACGCGGCAGATGTGCAATCTTGGTTTCGACCACGACTGTGAGTTCGATGGCTGGGGGACCACGCCCGAGCAGTGATCGGGCACCTCCCTAACGACTGCCTCAACCTGACAGCCGCCTTTGGCGGCTGCAGGTTATGCAGCCAACGTTAGGCAGAAAGGGAGCGGGCGCATGAGAGTACTCCAAGACGCACTGGAATCCGCCCTGGAGAACGTCCCCGAACAGATACTTGACGCCCTGCTCGCAAAGAAGCTGACCGAGCAGAAGCTTCAGCTCACTGACAAGGAGATCGTTCGTCTGCGCCAGGCGATTCTCGCGTCGCCGTCAGATACGCCGACTGTGAAGTCGTGGCGACCCCGATCTCGCCAGAGCGTCTCAATCAGGATTACTGGAGATGAGGTTGACCAAGCTGCCGGCCGACTGACCGAGCGCCTTCCCGACATTATTGAAGATGTGGCGACTCAATCGGCCGAACGCATACTCGGCACTCTTGATCGGCGATGGCCAACCCAGCGACGCCATGAGGCAAACGCCCAGAGGTCATTCGAGACTCGACTGCGCAAGCGCTGGGGAAGCGGTTTCCAGCACCTGCAAATGATGCTCGTGATCGCGCGAGGACTTGGTGAGGGACTGAATGCGGAACTCCGCAGACCGGGCTTCCCCGAGCCACACAAGATGGACATCCTGACCCGATTACACGCCCGTGGTTGTCAGGTCACCAACGAGGTGATCGTGCTCCTCAAATCCGGCTTTGCAGATGGTGCTATGGCACGGTGGAGAACCCTTCACGAAATAGCAACCATCGCGCTCTTCATCAGCGTACATGATGATGAACTGGCCGAACGCTACTCGCTTCACAATGTTGTGGAGTCAAGGCGGGCACGACGGGACTACTTCGCGTGCCAGGAAAGACTCGGGTACGAGCCCATGACCGCTTCCGAGCTGCACGAGCTTGACGCCACTTACGAGGCGTTGCTGCAGAAGTACGGCCAACCATTCGGAGAGGAGTACGGCTGGGCAGCCGAAGTTCTTCGGAAGAAGCGCCCGTCGTTCAGAGACATTGAGTGTGCTGCCGGAATTGACCACTTGAGGGCACATTACCGTTTGGCCAGCCATAATGTTCATGCCAACCCAAAGGGCGTCTTCTTCAAACTTGGTCTCCTCGAAGAGGACAACGTTCTCTTGGCCGGGCCAAGCAACACTGGGCTGTCCGAACCCGGCCAGTGCGCCGCCATATCGCTCCTGCAAGTATCAGCGCCGATTGTCACGATCCATCCGACTTTGGACGGCGTCGTTGCACTGAGGATGCTTCAAACTATCGTGGACCGAACATGCGATGCGTTTCACAAGTCGAGACAACAGAGTGCAGACGATTCTGCCTAACAACGGCATACAGACCGACAACGCTACGCGTTGCGGCTGATGCCGAGGGCGTTGGACGGAATGAGAGGAGCCCGGTGAGCGATCTCTTCGCTGAGTTGAAGCCCGACATCGAGGCCCTCGCTGGTCCGTTGTTCGAGGCCACAGAGGACTTCGTCCGCAAGCGGGGCCAGTTCCTTCCTCACGGCGCCGTCCTGGAGACAAACGGCAACCTTCGGATGGTCATGGCCGCTCCGGACGGTGATCTCGAGGCGCTTACCTCGGCGCCGGAGATCCTGCCCAACTTGCATCGGGCGCTGCGCGCCCAGGCGCAGCAGCACGATCTCGCTGCCGTCGCCGTCTGTGAGGATGTGACCATCACGCCGGCCGAGGAGAAGCAGACACGGGCCGTCAAGGTTCTGGTCGAGCACCGACGCGGCCTGTGCACGGCTCTGTACCTGCCCTGGCGGCGCAAGCTGTTCGGTGGCCTGGTCTTTGGTGAGATCATGGCGGTAGCAGCGGAGCCCGAAGTCAAGCCTTGGGCCGAGGGGTGAATCCGTCCAACAAGCGCATCGAGCAGATGCCACCAAGGCGGCACAGCTCATGTGCCACACGTTAGGTGGAGTGAGAAGGCGTGGGGATCGTCCACCACATCGTTGCTCGACATGACAGCCGCTTTTGGCGCAAGATCGACTCTCTAGGGCTCGACTATGAACATGGCGGTCCCAACAACGTGCTTGGCTGGGCCTTCAGTGTCCTCGACATCGGCGAGGATCAGCCTGAGTGGCCCAAGGTAGAGCGCCTAGCTGCCAAGTACGACCTCGGCCCCATCAGCTTCCGCACCGTCTTCACGGAGGATGAGGTCGATGCGGCGGAATGGCTTGAGATGGGTGCCAGCGGTCAGCACGGCTATCCCCAGCCCGAGGATGACTTCGGTTTCATCGAGGCAACCTTCGACGTCTCCGACTACTGTCACATTTGCGGTATCGGCGGCTTACAGAACGCGCCCTTCCGTCTGCGCGCCGAGCCCAAGGCCGCCCATAGCCAGTTCCTCCAGCTCAATTGGGTCTTCGACGAGTTCTTCGTCCGCAGGGAGGCCCGCGAGGGCTTGATGACTGAAGGGCTGACGGGATTCGGCTTCCGTCCTGTCGTGCTCCATAAGACCGACGAGCCCAGCGTCCAGGTGGAGCAGATGCAGATCCTCAGCGTCCTGCCTCCAGCCCTGGATCGCGCCGGCCTCACCGCAGTGACATGCAAGCCGCAGAACGAGGAGTGGCGTCCCGGTATGCAGCCGGGACACGCAGAGCGCAGGGGCGACCCATACTGCGGGAGGGTCAAGTACCACCTGAAGTACCGGGGGCCGCTGCGATTTGAGCACACGGCTCTCGCCGGTGCGCCGGACGTCGTCAAGACCCACGAATGGTTCGGCAGCGGTGGCCAAGCTTTCCGCCTCGTTCTAGTCTCGCAGCGCTTTCGGCAAGCTGTCCTGAAGGCAAAGTGGCGAGGGCTGTACTTTGAGCCAGTTGAGCTCAACGAATCACCCACCTAACAGGCAAATTGAACTGGTACGCGGCTGCGCCGCGTGCAGCTCATTTGCAGGACGTTGGGCACACGAAGTCATCTGCCGACAGCAATGGGGGGATAGCCGTGGTCATTCTTATGGGCGCGTTTCTGATTGCGCACGGCCTTGTGTATGCGATGTACATCGGCCAGGCACTGAGGCTGTTCGAACTGAGGCCTGGCTTCACCTGGCCTGACGGCTCGTGGGCGCTCTCCGGCCTCATCGGTGATTCGGCTGTCCACTCGGTGGCCGCCGTCCTGCTGGCGCTGTCGGCGGCGGGTTTCGCGGTCTCAGGGATCGCGCTCATCGCCCGCCAGTCCTGGTGGGTGACGCTTGCGTCGGTGACCGCGATCGTTGCGACGATGGCGTTGGTGCTTCTGTGGAATGGGCGCATGCGGGAGCTCGACGCGCAGGGCGCCTTCGCGATTCTCATCAACGTCGCGATCATCGTGGCGGCGCTCGGGTTCCACTGGCCTAGGGTTGCGGCCTAGCTGCCGCGATGCCTAACAAACGCGTCAACCTGACCGTCTCCCCTCACGCATGGCCACACTTGACGTATAACGCGGCACGCTATAGTCTGCCGTCATGATCAAGTCGTTCCGCGATGCCGAGACCGCCAAGGTCTTCGACCGCCGCTTCTCTACCCGTCTGCCGAACGACATCCAGTCGACCGCCCTGCGCAAGCTGAGGATGCTCGACAAGGCCACCGACATGAACGACCTGCGTAGTCCGCCCGGCAATCGTCTGGAGAAGCTCGCCGGCGAGCGTGACGGTCAGTACAGCCTGCGCGTGAACGACCAGTGGCGGATCTGCTTCGTCTGGCGGGCCGGCAACGCCCACGAGGTCGAGATCTGTGACTATCACTGAAGACGAGCGAGAGAGGAAGTACAAAGGTGAGTGAGAAGAGACTCCCTCCCGTCCACCCCGGTGAGGTGCTGCTCGAGGAGTTCCTGAAGCCCCTCGGCCTGAGCCAGAATCGCCTCGGACTGGCCATCGGCGTCCATCCGCGGCGCATCAACGAGATCGTGCTCGGCAAGCGCCGCGTCACGGCCGAGACGGCCCTGCGCCTGGCCCGCTACTTCGGTACCTCACCGCAGTTCTGGCTCGGCCTGCAGGCGGACTACGATCTCGACGTGGCCGCCGACGCCCTCGGCGACCGCCTCGAGCGTGAGGTCCAAGTGCGCCAGGCGGGGTGAGCGGGTGGCAGCTAACAAGCGCATCAACCTGACGCGCCGGGAGGCCGATCTCTCCTCCGAGGCCTCGGCGCGCAGGTTATGCGCGAGACGTTAGCTGTGATCAAAGCACGGAGGCCATAGGTGTTCTGTCCCAAGTGCGGAGCCGAGTACCGGCCCGGCTTTACCCGCTGCTTCGACTGTGAGCTCGACCTGGTCGACGAGCCACCCCAACGACACAGGAAGCGAGAGAAGCAGCCGCGTGAGAGGTCATCTCCGCGTCAGCCAATCTCCCTTGTCGATGCGGTTCCCGTGTTTCGCTCCGGTCACCCTGGTCGGGTAGCTTTGGCGCAGTCGATCCTGCAGTCGGCCGACGTTCCTTTCGTGGTGTTGAACGAGGCGATGCAAGACTTCGTGGGTCTTGGTCGCTTCCCGGCCGGGTTCAACATCGCTCTTGGTCCCATCGAAATCCTCGTCTCGCGTCCCGACGCAGAGGACGCGCGGCTGCTTCTGCAGGATCTCGAGGCCGGTGCGCAGGAAGATGACCGCGAGGCAGAGTGACACAGCTAACAGGTGCATCAACACAGACGCCGCGATGCGGCGCTGGTTACGCACCGGGCGTTGGGCGTGGTCAAAGGCTGGCGGCATGAGGTCAGACGCGGTCGGAGGGTTTAGTCGCTGACGATGAGCATGCGCCCGTCAGGCTTGAAGGTGACTCTAGCCCGTCTGGGCCAGTCGGCGCGCAAGTACGCCTCAGCCAGCCTCACGCGACCGCACGCGCAGACGCTATCGCAGCTCGTGCACGACCAGGGACGGCTGCAGGGCGGCGTCGTCCTTGCCTTCGCGCCCGAGGGCACGGACGAGGCAGACTTGGATCAGCTCCGGCAGTCGATCATGCCCGTCGGAGTCTCCGTCTCCGCCACCGGTGAGCAGCAGCCGCGCCCCGAGTACCCGCTCGACACGCTCCCCGAGACCTCTGCGCTGCTCAGCCTCCTACTCGCCGAAACCGGCCGCTGGCTGCTCGTCGAAGCCGCCGAGGAGGCACCCGACGATCCGCAGCTCGAGAGCGACACCGCACCTCGCCACTGGATCATCGGCGGCGAGGTTCTGCTGCCGGTCTTCTCCGGGGCGTCCGCGGCCGAGATTGCCCACGCCCTCCTCTGGGCTTGGTCGCTGCCCCAGGAGATGAACGCCTTCCTCCTCCAGTCCGCCTCGGCACAACTGGCGGACCTGGCCGAAGTCGGGCCGCCAAAGCGCCCCGAGGCTCTGCTCGCCCAGTTCGCTGCGGACGTCGTCGGCGCGGTGTTCTCCGCCTATGATGACGAGGGCTACGTCATCTGGCTTGACGATTCGATCCATGTGCCCCCTGAGCCGGCCGGGGGGTGGGGTGCGTGAGCCTTGCCCGGACGTCCCTCGGCGCGCCCGGTGCGGAGGCGGTTCATGACACGCCCAACAACCGCATCAACCACGACGCCGCAGCCCGCGCAGGTTACGCGCCAACGTTGGGCAGAATGAACCGAGGGGATGAAGGCATGCGAAAGCTGTTCGGACGCAAGAACTACGAACCACCAGAGATGCCCCCGTTCCCTGCATCCCTCGATGAAGTGCACGATGCCATCGCCCCATACATGGCACAGAA
>Ga0334887_1000295_pt1 | contig 81823 bp, 85 predicted proteins | sample GraSluR1_MG_10_FD_207217 | JGI IMG/M metagenome (GOLD analysis project Ga0334887, IMG submission 207217) | Sludge microbial communities from methane-producing bioreactor in Wageningen University, Netherlands - Granular Sludge_18_07-R1 | ecosystem: Engineered > Bioreactor > Anaerobic >...
CCAATGCCCATAAAACCCACAGCGTAGTAATTGACGCCGTCGAGAAGTGTCGCGTCGTCGATGGAATAGGGTCCCGGGGCCATAATCACGGTAATCGCGGTCAACTCTTCGAGGTCAATCGCGGTGTCGCCCTCGGCGATGCAGGCAATCAGGATAATGCCGGTTTCTGATCCCGAATAGGAAACCGTGCCGCTGACAACTCCGGCAAAGGAGCTGATTGCCATAAGCGTAAGAGCGATAATGATCATTGTTGTTTTCATTTGTATCCTCCTTATTTTGTTTTTATTTTGAATTTAAGTTCTCTCATGGACAAGCGCAAGGGAAAAGTAATTTTCGTTTCGTGCCGTGATATACGTTGATATTCGGCTCACAAATTGATATTTTGTAAGCGATATGACGCGAAGAAAAAACAAAATATGGAAGATTCTCAAACCGGTCGTGATGGTCGGGATATTGGTCTGGTGGGGGGCGATGCTTTTCCTGCTCATCCAGCGTCACAAAAAGCCCGAGCCTGTTTCGATTCCGGACATCAACCTCGTCGAGTCCGGCGAGGTGCTTTCCGAGAGCTATTATTCGATAACTTACCGAGGCGAGAAAATCGGCTTTTCATCGAATATCAAACGCCGTGCGCTCTCGGGCGGATTTATGTTTCAGGGATCGAGTTTCTATAGGCTTCCGGTGGCGGGAGTTCAGCATGAGGTCATCTCGCAGTCTATTCTCAATGTCGATGATTCTCTTCGGACACGAGTGTTGAGTTTCGATTTCTCAGGGGATAATTATTCGACCACTGTCAATGCTGTGGTCGAGGGCTTGAAGCTTAGGATCACCCACGTTTCCGAAAACTCGTCGCACACCGAAGAGTTCGAGCTTTCGCAACCAATTTATTCGATGGCGGTTCTGCCGGAATTGCTTCTGAGAAGGGGATTTCGGCGCGGCGAATTCGAGCTGGCAACCTTCGACCCGATGACCTCGTCCGAACGGAATTACACAGTTAGCGTTATCGGCGAGGACAGACTCGATAGATTCGGCTCAAAAACGGTGCATGTTGTGAAACTCGGGTATGGCCAGCTCAGTTCGAAGCTCTATTTCGACGACGACGGCCTTTTGCTGATGGAGAACACTCCCGAGGGCTTCATGTCCGTGCTCGAAGACAAGAAGACGGCTTTGGCGATGGACATCCGCGACGGCGGAACGAGGGACCTTTTGGAAGATTTCGCTTTGCCCTTGGGGATGGGTGTAATTCATCGACCGAGGGAGGCTGTCGAGCTTGTAATTACGATTGAGAATCTTTCCGCCGGGATTTTCAACCTCGACGATTTCAATCAGAAATGGAACTCGGAAGACCGGACATTGCATATTATGAGCAGTGGTTTTGAAAGTGTTTCAGATGAATATCCGACACAATCTACCGACACGGCGGAAACGCCCGCAATACAATGCAATGACCGCAGAATCATTAATGCCGCGACAAAAATCACCAAAGGTGCAATCAACGACCTCGAAAGATTATCGAAGATTAACGACTATCTTTTTAAGAATATCAAGAAGGATCACACGCTGTCTATTCCCTCGGCGCTGGATGTGCTTCAGCGGATGCGCGGAGACTGTAATGAACACACGATACTTTTTGTTGCGCTTGCAAGATCGCTTCATATCCCGGCGCGGATGAATGTGGGGCTTGTTTATCTCGATGGCTATTTTTACTATCATGCTTGGCCGCAGGCTTTTGCCGAGGGCACATGGCACACCTTCGACCCGACATTTGGGCAATTTCCGGCCGATGCAACGCATATCAAACTCACTTCGGGAAGCCTCGACGAATATTTGGCACTATTGCGGATGGGCGATGCGCGGATGAAACTGGTCTCCGTTAAATATGCCAACGGCGAAGTATTCATGCCCGGAAATACCAATGGGCAGAGCAAAGGACAAGATGGAACCGAATAATCCTATGATTATAATGGACGGCGTGTCGAAAAGTTATATTCAGACACTCGCGGTCGATAATCTGAATCTAACAATTAACAGGGGCGAGTTTTTCGGCTTCCTCGGCCCGAACGGCGCCGGTAAAACCACGACAATTAAAATGATTACCGGCCTGATTAAACCTTCCAAAGGCACAGTAATTGTCGGGGGAAAGAACATTCAGGAGGAACCCGAAGAGGCTAAAAGCATCCTCGGTTATATTCCCGATACGCCATATATTTATGACCGCCTCACTGCACGGGAGTTTCTGCATCTGGTCGGCGGGCTTTATGATATGCCGCGCGAACTTATTGAGAGCCGTATCGATTGGCTTTTCGACCTTTTCGATGTCGGCGCGTGGGGGGATAATTTCGCAGGGGAATATTCGCATGGAATGCGGCAGAAGATTGTCATGGCAAGCGCTCTTTTGCACGACCCTGAGTTGCTCGTAGTCGATGAACCGATGGTGGGGCTCGATCCTCAGTCTCAGAGGCTTGTGAAGGATATTATGCTTGAGCTTGTGAAGCGCGGTAAGACAATTTTTATGAGCACTCATACACTCAGCGACGCCTCCGAGCTTTGCACTCGTATCGGTCTTATCGCAAAAGCGGAATTAATAGATTCCATCGAAGCAACAACGGTGGAACATCTTGAAAAGCGGATTTTGGAGATTACCGGCGGCGAACGGCGGGTATTTTTTCCAGAGGATAAATGATGGAATCAATCGAATTCGAGATCGAGGGCGAGTTCATCGAGTTGTTCAAGCTATTGAAAGCTTCCGGGGTATGCTCCACGGGCGGCGAGGCGAAGATGCATATCGAAGATGGCGAGGTCCGTGTTAACGGTGAAATCGAGACTCGTAAGCGCAGAAAAGTCCATTCCGGCGACGATGTCGAGATTTTCGACACTCACCTGAATGTAATTTAGAATATCACAACACAGCCATCCGTAGCGCGAATGAACCTGTCGTCGGGAAGAGGCTCTTTTTCCTTTTCTTGAGGGACATGAGTTATCACTACTTTGTCGAAGGGGTATTTTCGCACAACCTCGATAATGCTTTCAAATTCGATATGCGCGGTTTCTGTGACGAGAACTTCGCCTCCACCGCAGGCAATTGCGTTTAGGTCGGGGTAATCGAGGATGTCGGAGGTATAAACCAATCGTGTTCCATCATAGCGAATATCCAGACTGAAGGCTTCACCGAGCAGATTCTCATGCTTTGACATGACATCAGAGTGTATTGACATATGCCTATTCGGACGAGCGAGGAGGTCGATTCCACCTATTTGAAAGGTCTCACCGGATTTTATTGGTGATATTTGTAGGTTGAAACCGAGGGTGTCATGGAATAGATAGTGATGATGAAGTGAATACTCGATGAAGCGGGACGTTTCGGAGGGAATGAACAGTTGGAAAGGTCTTTCTCGCCTTAAGAGGTGAAGAGTTTGTATCAGAAACATCAAGCCTCCGGAATGATCCGGGTGCATATGAGTAATTATCAAGGCGTCGAGGGAATTTGGATCGAAATTCTGCTGAATGAGAGCTCGTGTAGCGCCATCGCCGCAATCGATGAGAATGTTGGTATCATCGGCGGAATAGACGATACAGCTCGAGTTTTTTCTCGCCGAAGCGTAACCGGAAGCTGTTCCTGCAAATAATAATGTGGGCATGACATCTCCTTTCTCTTAATGAACAATAGGGATATATGTGAGGTTAGTCAATTCATTTTTTCGTCATTTTTCTCGTTAGAATAGCTTAAGATAGGGCTTTAATGAATATATGCGAAACTTCTTGACTATCGAGGGAATTGTTGTTTCATTACATCTGTATTTGAGATATGGAAGGATGATGACAATCGATAAGAAAGCCAATATTAACAAAAAAGAACCGAAATCGGGCGGGAGAAGCTTGTTCCTTCAGGTTGCGGGAGCTTTCGCAATCCTTTTGAGCGCAATTTTGTTTTTGGGGATTCTCGAAATTCTCTTCCGTTTCGGGCCGGGAAGTTTTTTATCGAAAGCTCTTAGTTGGGCGCTTTTCTTCGGAATTGGGATATTGGTTAGCGAGCTAATCATTGGCCGCGCGAATCTGGTGAAAGAGGAATTGACCGAAAAAAACATTGAAATGAAAGCTTCCCGAGATAATTACAAAGAAATCGCCGAGGAGGTCCCATTCCCCCTGTCGGTGATTTGCGAGGATGGCCGAATTGCTTTTCATAATAGGGCTTTCGAGGCGATTTTCAATTTAGAAGCTTTCGAAACTGAAGTTATTGATTTTTACCAGTTTGTAGATATTTCGGAACGAGCCGATTTTCGAAATGCCTTTATTGAGTGTGTTCGCGGCGGAAAAGCAATCGAAAGAGTCGAAGTGAGCATCTTGCTCGACGGGCAGAAAAGGCTTTTTGAGGCTGTTCTGAAGCCTTTTGGAAAGAGAATTGCCGGCAATTCATGTTGCGAGGTTTTGTTACGCGACATATCGCAGAGAAAAGGATTCATCGAGAAAATGGAAGGACTCGAGAGTTTCAGCAATGAGATTGTTCGACAATCGCCAGTAGGTATCATCGTAATTAGTGAAAAAGGGGATGTTGAATCGGTCAACGATGCCGCGACGAGAATATTAGGGCTGAAAAAGGACGAGCTTATTCAGAAAAATATCTTCGATGAGGATATTCAAGTTCTCGACCAGTTCGAGATTGTGGAGGCTTATGAGAGCAAAAAAGCATTTCAACAATTAAAGGATATTAGCTCTGTCAGATATGTTAATGAAAAAATGAAGGCTTCTTACAGTGTTTTCCCTGTGCTGAACACTCGCAAAGAGTTAGTTCGTGTTGTTTTCATGATTCAAGATATTACCGAAACTATCAGGGCGAAAACCGAGTTAGATTCGCAACGTCAGAGAATGGATATGTTTTTCGATAATGCGGCTGATTGTATCATTATCTCGGACAAAAACGGTGATATTACAATGGCGAACCGCTCTGCCGCGGAATTGACCGGCTATGATATCGATGAACTTGTTGGAATGAAATTCGGGGAGCTTTTCACTGCGGAGGAAAGGGAGATAGCTTATCGGCAGTCGGCGTGGCTCGATAGGAAGAAAAGAATCCAATATGAGTCGATTTTTCTGAATGCCTCCGGAAGGTCTATCGAAGTCGATATCTCAGCCACTAAAATAAGCGATATTTCCGGCGAGATAATTATGAATGTCGTTCGCGATGTTACTGAGCGCAAAGAGCTTATGAACCGCCTTTCTATAACGCAGAAGACGGAGACAATCGGCGAGATGGCTAAAGGGGTAGCTCTCGATTTTAATAATGTTCTGGAAGCGATTCATGGGGCGGCCGAATTGGCTAAAGAAACCTACAATGATGATATAAAAACCCGCTCGTATATCGATGTGATATTGCAATCCGCTGAACGTGGCGCAAACCTCACCAAACATCTACTTAATTATGCGCGTCAGAGTCTCAATGAAAGTGAGCTTCTCGATATGAACGATGTTGCCTCCGAAGCGATATCGCTTCTTGAACAATCATTCGAGAAGAATATCAAAGTAGAGGTAAAGTTAGATCAGAATATAGGTCCGGTCAGCGGTGATAAAGCATTGATAATTCAAGCAATAATCAATCTCGCTTTAAATGCTAAAGATGCAATGCCAGATGGCGGCGAAATAACAATTTCCACAAACCGTTTCGATGCAAGCGAGGATTTCGCACGCGAGCATCCGGGAATCGCGCCGGGGCCATATGTCGAGCTTCTCGTTCAGGACAGCGGAATTGGAATCGAAAAAGAAGTCCTTCCGAAGATATTCGATCCATTCTTCACAACGAAAACCGAAAGCGGGAGCACCGGACTTGGCCTTCCGATGGTTTATAACACCGTTAAATCACATGGCGGGTATATCGATGTTAAAAGTGTTCCTTTTGGAGGAACAGAGGTGAGGATGTTCTTCCCCTCCCCTGTTATTCCCGACGACCTCGAGAAAAGAGTAATCCTTCAGAAACGCCATAACAACGACGTTAAAATCATGATTGTTGACGACGAAGATGTCATTCAAACGGTCATCGAAGGAATACTTAAGCAGTTAGGTTATGAGGTTGTTCGAGCGCAATCCGGCAAAGAGGCTTTGGAGTATCTAACCGACAACGACGGTGAAATCGACCTAATTTTGCTCGATATGATAATGCCCGGCCTATCTGGATGGGATGTATTTAGACGGCTAAAGCAGTTCTGGCCGGAGATTCCGGTTATCGTAGTAACTGGTTATGCTCAGGAAGAGCATCTGCGCTATATGCTCGAAGAGGGTCTTGAAGGACTTATTCATAAACCCTTCAAAGCATCCCTATTATCGGACAAAATCGAGGATGTGCTGTCGAAGAAGAATCAACGGTAGATTCTGTCCGGCTCGTTCCAGAAATAGCGGTATAATCCCCTGTCTGTAGTCATCCAGAGATAATCTCCTTGCAAAAAGAGCTTGTAAACCGCAAATTCAGGGAAATGGAAATCTTTGTCAAGACGAGTGGATATTTTCCTTAACCTATCGTAAACAAAAAGGCCGCGGTCTGTCGCAACCCAGAGATATTTCCGCGTAGGTTCGATATCGAAAATTTCTGCGCTTCCGAAATAGATGGAACTAGGTAAGAACTGCCTTGTTCCGGAATCTTCGAGGATAATAATGGCGTAGGGTGTAGCGAAAACAGCCTCAGAAGACACAAATGGTTTTATAGAGCGGACATCGAGGTCGAGATGACCATCGGGAGGTTTAAGAGGAAGAAAAGAAGTATCGATAAGTTGATATGCGCCGAAATCCCCCACTGCAATAATTTTGCCTAAAGCGTAATCGATGTCCGCGAAGTATCGTAGATCAATTGGAGTGAGATGCCGTAAAGTTTTGGTGCTTAAATCAAGCGAAAAGACGCCGTCGTCGGAGGCTATGTAGAGAGTGCTGTCGTGAATTACAAGAGCGTTAGCGCTGGATAGCGGAACCGACCCCTGAGCGGTAGGGCGTTGCCAGTGGCTATGTCGAAAATCGAACAACGCTAATCCTCGTGGTGTAGCGATATATAACTCGTCGCCATACTTTGCAAAGTCAAGAACTGGACCGTAACTTGGGAAGGCGGCGGAGCGGTCGCCGGTTATCCACTCGAAATTGGTCATGTTATCAGTAGCAATAGAAAAGGCGCAAAACTCGATATCGGAGCATCCGCCGAAGAAAATAGAATCGCCGGCAACGAAAACAGCATCAGAATTATCGCAACAGGGTCCATAATTGAGAGGTTCTGCTAATTTCATCCGCAAATCGGCACGAAAAATTCCGAGACCATCAGTGGAGAAATAGAGATAGAAACTGCCGTCGGAAACACAATCGGTTATGCGATAGAAAAATAAATCCGGGCCAAGAATTGAATCTGAGTTCTCCCAGAATAGACGAAAGGGTAATGACACTCCGAGGTTGTAAGGATCGCAAATACGAACATTCGGTGGAAGCCTAAGAATTGTATCCACCGGTTGAAATTGAATATCGAAAATATCCCTTTCGCGCCGCAAAAAATTACCCGATGACGAGACAACATAGATGTAGTCACCCATGCGCTGTATTCTGCGGACAGTTCCGGGGACATTAAAGGTTTCCCATTTGGAAAGGTCGATGAAGTCCTGAAAACGCTCGAAGCGTAGAACACCGCCGTCCACTCCGGCGTAGAAGTATTGATCGGAAATTTCGAGGGCAGTAACACTACGAAGGGATAGAATCGGCTGGATGTCGTCCGGTTCAATTAGCCGCCTCGCGAAAGGCGTTGATATTATAAGCACAAGAATTGCTATTCTTAGCTTCATGGCGATCTTTTTTGAAGCTTCGCTATGACTTTGCGCATATCCTCGGGCAAGGGTGCTTCAATTTCGATTGTTTCCGCCGTAATCGGGTGGTGGAAAACGAGACGCCCAGAGTGCAAAGCCTGTCTCTGTATAATCTTTAGCAGTTCTTCGGCCAATGGTCTTTTCTCTGCGATTATCCCTCCAAGACGTTCTTCACGACCACCGTAATCGGGGTCGCCGAAGACAGGATGGCCGATGTATTGAGCGTGAACCCTGATTTGGTGGGTTCTGCCTGTATGTAGTCGAAATCTAACCAAAGAAAGCAATGAATAATCGAGTTCTACGCAATAGTCGGTTTGTGCAGATTTACCGGATTTGACGACAGCCATCTTTTTGTGGTCTTTTGGATTATGGCCTATATACCCATCTATGCACCCGGATTCCTGCGGCATATGCCCCCAGACTAAAGCAATATACTCTCTTTTAATTTTTCGAGCAGAAAGATCTCGTGCAAGTTTTGAATGCGCGACATCGCTTTTTGCGACTATCATAAGTCCGCTTGTGTCTCTATCGAGGCGATGGATGATTCCGGGGCGAGTTTGGCCGCCTATCGCTGAAAGGTCGGAGGTGTGCGATAAAAGGGCATGGACGAGTGTTCCGGAAAAGTGACCTCTGGCTGGATGGACGACCATTCCGGGTGGTTTGTTAACCACGAGGAGATGCTCGTCTTCGAAAGGTATATTCAGCGGGATGTTTTCCGGTTTGAGAAGAAGAGGTTCTGCTTCGGGGATACGGACGATTATTTCTTCGTCGCCTAAAAGGACGAAGGCGGGTTTTACGCCTTTACCGGGGATCTCGATATTCTTATCGCGAATCAATTTCTGAATTTGATTACGACTCAGCCCCATCCCCGCTGTTACCAGATAAGTATCCAGCCTCGTGGGGGTTATCTCCGGCGGCACTTTTAGCTTTTCTACTCTCTCGCTCACTTTTTGAACCTGCGAAGATTAGTATTATCAATCCAACCACTATTGCCGAATCGGCGATATTGAATGTTGGCCATCTTTTCGAGCCAAATCCCATATCGATCCAGTCTATCACCTCTCCGAACCGGAAGCGATCGATCAGATTGCCCACCGCGCCGGAAAGAATCGAAAAAAGTGATAACTGCATTGCGCGGTTGCGCTCTTTCGAGAACACAATGTAAAGAACAACGAGTGTCGCCGCTATCGATCCCACGACGAGATAAAAATTCGCGCCCCCGAATTTTGTGCTGAATGCTCCGCCTGGGTTTCTGACATACGAAATCCGCAGAAATTGACCAATTACCGGAATCCCCTCATAAAGGCGAAAATTCTGCATCACGAGGATTTTAGATATCTGATCGAGAGCAATCAGAAAAATTGCGAGGGGAATACCTAAAATGGGAAATCTCGGTTTGTCTTTCATGATGCCTCTCGCGCTGAATCCTCAAAGGTCAGTTGCGGTTCGCTAATGCCGTGGATTACATCAGCATCAATCACACATTTGATAAGTCCCTTATGCGAAGGCATCTCGAACATGATTCGTGTCATTGCGGATTCGAAAATATTCCGAAGAGCTCGCGCACCGGTGTTTCGAGTATGAGCCTCTTCGACAACTGCGCGAAGTGCTTCGTCGGTGAAGACCAGTTCGACACCGTCCATTTCAAAGAGCTTAGAGTATTGTTTTACGAGGGCGTTTTTCGGCTCGGTGATAATACGTCGAATCTCATCCGGTTTTAATTCATCGAGGGAAACTGTTATCGGAAGTCTTCCGACAAGCTCTGGAATTAGGCCGAAATGGACGAGATCCTCGGGTGTAACTTTCGCAAGAAGTTCGCCAACAGATAGCTTGGAAGCATCGGTTATTTCGGCGTCGAAGCCAATAATCTTCGAGTCGATTCGGCGGGCGATAATTCTTTCGAGGCTGTTAAAAGCACCACCGCAAATGAAAAGGATATCCGAGGTATCGACCTTAACAAGGCGCTGTTCGGGATGTTTCCTTCCACCCTGCGGAGGGACGCTGGAAACTGTGCCTTCGAGTATTTTAAGAAGCGCTTGCTGAACTCCCTCACCGGAAACATCGCGAGTGATGCTTGGATTGCCGCCCTCTTTGCGTCCGATTTTGTCTATTTCGTCGATATAGACAATTCCGACCCGAGCTTTTGCGACATTGTAATCTGCGGCTTGAAGAAGCTGGACGATGATATTCTCGACATCCTCGCCAACATAACCTGCCTCGGTTAGCACTGTGGCGTCCGCAATCGCAAAGGGAACTGATAGCATTCTTGCGAGGGTTCTCGCCAAAAGGGTTTTGCCTGTGCCTGTCGGTCCGAGAAGGAGGATATTTGATTTCTCGAGTTCGACATCCTCTTCATCGGCTTGCTTTTTAGCGCGATGGAGTATTCTTTTATAGTGATTATAAACTGCAACAGAGATTGACATTTTCGCTCGATCCTGACCGATTACATACTGATCGAGGAATTCCTTGATTTCACGCGGAGTGGGGAAGTTCTCCTCTGTCCATGGGATCACAGAGGTTTCATTCTTATGACGGACTATTTCATGGGCTGTTTCAATGCATTTATCGCAAATCGTTTCGCCCTTGGGGCCCGAAAAGAGGTGTTCGACAGATTCCTCTCCTCTTCCGCAAAAACTGCAATGCTTATTAGTTTCAGGCATATTTACATTTCTGTTTTCGAGCCTTTATCGCGTGAGAAAACCCTGTCTATGATTCCGTAATCATGGGCTTCCGAAGCTGACATAAAATAATTGCGCTCGGTATCTTTCGAGATTTTTTGAACAGTTTGCCCTGTATGTTGATGAAGAATCTCTATTAAACGCTTTTTTGCTTTACGAAATTCTTCGGTCTGTATTTCGATGTCTGTAACTTGGCCTTCGACCCCCCCCCACGGTTGATGAATCATAATTCTGCTGTTCGGCAAGGCGGAACGTTTGCCCGGTTCGCCACCGGCGAGAAGAATCGCGCCCATACTTGCCGCCTGTCCAATAACCGTGGTTGCAACCGGCGATTTAATGAACTGCATCGTATCGTAGATTGCAAGACCGCTGGTAACAATCCCACCAGGACTATTGATATAAAGGTGAATGTCCTTTTCTTTGTCCTCGGCGTCCAAGAATAGAAGTTGTGCAATGATTAGGTTCGCAATGTCATCGTTTATGGGAGTTCCAAGAAAGACTATTCTGTCTTTGAGTAGTCTGCTGAAGATGTCATATGCTCTTTCGCCGCGGCCTGTCTGTTCGACAACGAAGGGAACAAGCTGGTCGTATTCTCTGTTGTTAGACATCACTTCCCCTTTTCTTCGATTATTGTTGAATTTTCGATAACGATATCCATGGCTTTTTTCGCTTTCAAATCGGATTCTACTGAATCGAGATCGCCCTCTTTGCGGAGGTAGCGATAATAGGCTTCCGGATCTATGTTGTTCGCTCTGGCTATCATCGCAACACGATCTTTTATCTCGTCGCGCGAAACCTCTATTTTCTCGATTGCGGCGATTTCATCGAGAATATAGCCTATTGAAAAATCGCGGATTATTTTCGGTTCGAGCTTTTCTCGAATCTCTTTAAGCTGTGGTTCTTCGAGTTTGGATACATCCCAATATCTTCCGATAGAATCATCCACCGCAAGTTGAATAACTATGGGGGAATGTTCTATGGGATTTGCTTTGATAAGCTCGTCACGGGCGAGATCACGCAAAGTGTCTTCGGCGAGTTGATTTTTAGATTCCTGAATATCCTCTGCTATTTTACCTCTGAGATCATCGATACTTTTCACATCCTCACCGAATTGGAGTAAGAATTCATCGTCTATCTCGGCTGGGACAAGCTCTTTGAGTTCGATTATTTCGACTTCGGCATCGTAGATTCTTCCCGCGAGTTCTCTGTCCGGCCAATCCTCCGGGAATTCGAAATGTCCTTCGACCTTATCAGCGGCATTTTTGCCGATTAGAACGACTGTCGCCGATTCGTCCAGTTTGAATACTCTCTTAGTAGGTTTTTCATCTTCTAACGGCCTGAAATCGACCAAAACAAGGTCGTCGGATTTTGCGGTTCTGCCCTCGACCGGCTTTAGCATGCCCGACCTGTTACGTAATTCTTGAACTGTTTCGTCTATCTCGGATTCAGAAACCGTCTCGACAATTTTGCGAAGCTCGAAAGACTTGTATTGCTTAAGCTCGAAATCCGGTTTGACCTCAACTTTGAGTGTGAACAGGAAATCCTGACCGAGTTCGATATTCGCCTCTTCCTCCATTCGTGGGGGAACGATCGGATGTATGTTGTGCTCTTCGAGAGCTTCTGCGTAGGCGTCTTTGATAAGGTCTTCGGCGATATCTGATTTGACAGCTTCGCCGTAGTTCTTGATGATAATCCCCTTGGGGACCTTGCCTTTGCGAAACCCCGGTATATGCGCCTGCGCGATTAGTTCGTCGATTGTAGTTTCGTATTTTTCGCGCACCTCGTCGGCGGTATAGGATATCTGAATCTCCCTCGAATATGGCTTTGGGGAGCTAACGACGATATTCATATCTTCTCCTTGGTCAACATTACGAAGCCTAAGCTTCGGTAAACATTTTAAGAAAATACGAATAAGTAACGATGGGTCAAGGATTAATTTCTCCGAGGACTCTGCATAACAAAAAAATGCGAGCGGGGGGATTTGAACCCCCACGGATTGCTCCACTGGATCCTAAGTCCAGCGCGTCTGCCAGTTCCGCCACGCTCGCGGTGATGTATCGAGCTGTTTTCGAGATAAAACCCCAATTGAGTTATCAGGCTCGATTTCAGGAGATGAAATTAATAATGACGCCTTGCGAAGTCAAGCCATAAATCGGCCTTACCTTTCAATTCTTATACTTATTATCCAGAAAATCTTTTCTTGGCAATCTGGAATTCCGACCTTTGACTTCCTTCTGACTAACCCATTCTGAAACAGCGTCCAAGTTAAACCTAACAAGCCTTCCCAGTTTAATATGTGGGACATAACCCTCCGAAACCCAACCATAAATGGTCGCGACCTTGACTCCCAAAACTTCCGAAATTTCCTTGACATTCATCAGTCCCTTTGATTTCATAAAATCACCTCCTTTATCGTTGTCTCTCGATTTTCTCTTCCTCTTGTCCCTTTCTTCCCTTGCCATCTTGAACCTCCTGTTCTCTTTTTAACAAAACCTAGTCCGTCTATATATAGTAAAAAAATAAACGAAATTTATACTTCCTGTAGTGCCCCACAAAAGTCAAGGGTAAATTAAGAGAGTTTTTGTTGACATTGGTTGATTTGTGTTTTCCTTTGGGAAACTCAAGGTATTGCCTTTTATTGATACAGCGATAAGTGTTTCAATGTTGAGTGTGGACCGACTATCTTTTTCGATCCCCAATCGAGAACCACCTGCAAATATAGCCTTCCAGAGCCTTTCACCTTGATTTTGGTCATATCTACGCTTAGGCGCGGTTTAGAAGGCATAGGCGTCCTGCAGGCCTTGAGTATCCGGTTCTTCTTCACCAGTAGATCGTTCTCGCTTATAAGTCTATAGATACGCTTTTGATAACAGGAACCTCCTCACGGTAGCGAAGGTATGACCAGACTCGCCGGTAGCCCCAGAAAGGGTGTTCCGCCTTGATTTCACGGATACGCTCTAAGAGAAGTTCATTCAAGTCGCTCATCGTTCGATTCCGTTTCAATAATCGCTTTTTTTTAACTCGACCGTCAGCTCTCCGATGATGCCTTTGAGCTTCTTGTTCTCGGCACGAAGAGGCTCCTGCTCTTTGTCCATACCGCCTCTGACAAAGAGCTTGTCGCTCTATGAAAGTAACTTATCTCTCCACCGGTAGAATTGGCTCTGAGTGATTTGATGACGGTTACAGACCTCGGCAAGGTTAGCCTCGTCTCTTATGCCTTCAGAAAGATTTTGAACTTCTCTTTGTTTGTCCATTTACGCTTTTTCATTCTCTCTGCTCCTTAGGTTAAATGCTCTCGTTCTACTCTCAATAAATACATTTTTCTTAAATGATAGTTTTGAGTGCTTCTCCCTTTTTATCCTTGACATATGTTTTACGGGCGTTTTAATTAACGATGGTTATATAAAACAATTTCACTTGGAGGGACAATGTTCCGCAGGTTTTCGATGTCGTTGTTGCTATGTGCGGCGATCTTCGCGCAGATTCCGCAGACAATTCAGTATCAGGGGAAACTCACCGATATTTCCGGTGTCGGCGAGAATGCCGAACTCGATATGCGTTTTCGTATCTTCGATGTCGAGACCGACGGGGATTCGCTCTGGGCGATGACAATCGCCGATGTGCCGATTGTCCACGGCTTGTTCGATGTCGCGCTCGGGCCGATAGATTTGCCCTTCGACGAGCAGTATTGGCTGGAGATCGTCGTCGATGGCAATGTCCTCGCGCCGAGAGTTCAGCTTACCACCTCCCCCTACGCCTTCCGTGCGGCGGTTGCGGATTCCTTCACCGGCGGCATCTCGCCGTGGACTCAGGACACAATGGTCGCGCATTGGGACAGCATCCGCGGTGTGCCGGCAGGTTTTGCCGACGGCATCGATAATACGGACGACGACGACTGGAGCAGAAGCGGAAACCATCTATACACCTTCAACACGACTGATTCGGTGGTTATCGGCGGAACCACAGCTTACGACAAACTCGATGTCAATGGCTCCGTAACCATTCGCGGCGAAGGCGGAAGTCTCCGCCACGGAAGCGGTTTGACCAGCAACGAGGAACATATACGGTTTACCGGAAGCCACTCCGATTACATCGTTTCCGTTCAGGACGGTTCCGGAAGAATACAGCATTATTGGAACTCGACGACGGCCTCGCCAAGCAATCTCTACCTCGCAGATAACGAACGCGCCTGGATGTGGGACATCTCGATTGCGACGCATCCCTATATGGAATTTAAATATGCCCCTGCCGGTCTCGCGGGGGATCCGATAACATGGACGACTCACATGGCGTTCGACACATTAGGCAATGTCGATGTTTTAGGCGACGTCACCGCGAACGCCTTTATCGGCGACGGCTCGGGGCTTACCGGAATTGCGGACGGCGACTGGACTGTCTCCGGCACGAATATGCATTCCGCTGTTTCCGGCAATGTCGGCATCGGCGTTACCAACCCCAATGTCAAATTCCAGGTGTGCGGGGATTTTGAGGTGGTTACCGGAGATTGCTACGTATATGTAACTGACGGTTCCTATGTAGAGGGTTCTGCAACGCCAAGATTGCCATGCGATGTAAGCGATGGAGCGGACTGCCCCGATACTGTTATAACAACCACAGATTTAGGCCCGGTTGCATATGACTATTTCTTCTTTGGTTTTGGCTTCATCAGCTATGTCTATAATAAAACAGCCACTATCCATCCCGCTATAATGAGGGTGGATACAACCGCAGGCACTGTGGAAATTAATGGTGATGTCGATATAACTGGCGATATAGATGTCAAAGGTCTTGCTAAGATCATAGGCAATGTCGGCGTCGGAACGACAAGCCCAACCGCACTGCTTCACGCCCACGGCACCGGCACCGGCGAGGGTAATGTGCTATTCGTCGGCGAATATAAAGTCTTCTCTCCCGGCGATCCGCCCACTTCAGGCGCAGGCACGCGTATGATGTGGTATCCCGACAAAGCGGCTTTCAGAGCCGGGCGTGTAATAGGAACAAATTGGGATAAAGACAATATAGGGGATTACTCTGTTGCAATGGGAAACAACACAACCGCTTCGGGCAATTATTCCACCGCAATGGGGTCGGGCACAACCGCTTCGGGCAATTATTCCACCACAATGGGAAATCTCACAACCGCTTCGGGTTATTATTCCACCGCAATGGGGTCGGGCACAACCGCTTCGGGCTATAATTCCATCGCAATAGGTTTCAACATAACCGCGCCTTCCGGTTACGAAACAGTTGTCGGACGGTATAATACCACATATACACCGAATAGCACATTAGTATGGGATGCAGACGACCGCCTGTTTGTCATTGGCAATGGCATAAGCAGTGTCTCCAGAAGCAATGCAATGACAGTGCTCAAAAACGGGAATGTCGGCATAGGGACAGAAACACCGACCAGCATTTTTCATATCGAAGCATACGATTCCACAATTGGGACGAACGATAGCGCATTTGTAAGTGTCCGCAATACATCTAATGCGGATAGTGTTTTAACCGGCATTCGCTTTAAGAGCCACTCCACAGACGGCAACAGTTTCTATAAATCCGCTATCGTTTTCCAGAGGACGAACACTTATGGAAGAGGTGATTTACTTTTCCTCAATGATAATCAAGGCAATAGCTCGAACGCAGATCTCGCGGATGTGCAGATGACCATCCAACCGGATGGGAACATCGGCGTCGGGACGAGAACCCCGGGCGGTAAGATGGAAATTTACGCAAACAGCACAGGAACCTGGCCTCAACTTCTCCTCAACGAAAACGGTGCCGATTATGCACGCTTATACTTCACAAATACTGATACTACGGAGTTTTGGGGAATCGTCGCAAAGCCAACCGATAATCCATCGGACGCAATGATGAATTTCTGGTATTGCGGCAACCGAATGACAATTCGGGGCGATGGTAATGTCGGCATAGGGACGACAAGCCCCGGATGGAAACTCCATGTCAACGGCTCGGCGGCAAAACCCGGCGGTGGAAGCTGGACAGACGCTTCCGATATTCGCCCCAAAGATGTTCATAGTCAATTCAACAGGGGACTCGAAGCCTTGTCCAACCTTCAGCCGGTGGAGTTCAGCTATAAGGCGGACAATCCGCTCGAATTGCCATCCGATAGAACCTACATCGGCCTTATCGCGCAGGATGTTCAGAAAACAATACCTGAAGCTATAGAACGGGATTCCAAAGGTTCGGATTATCTTTATGTTAATAATGATCCAATTATTTGGACTATGCTGAATGCAATTAAAGAATTGAAAGCGGAGAACGATTCTCTTCGTGCGAGAATCGAAGCGTTGGAGAATAAATAATCCAATAAATATCGATAGTAATTAAGGGCGGCCACGGTCGCCCCTTTTTATCCTTGACATATGTTTTACGGGCGTTTTAATTAACGATGGTTATATAAAACAATTTCACTTGGAGGGACAATGTTCCGCAGGTTTTCGATGTCGTTGTTGCTATGTGCGGTGATCTTCGCGTATATACCGCAGATGAAGAGGCAATAACGATAGTAACCATTCTCGGATTTTATAATTCTCTTGAGATTCTCGTGAAAATTTAAACTGCCCTTCGAATCGTTAAAAAGCTTCTATTTTCAATTCTACTGCCTCATAAATCCCTTACAAAGTATTTCTTATAAGTGTATATTTATAAACGTGATACTCTAAAGCAAGGCATTTGCGAAGGTTGTTGTTATTCCGGTTAGTCTATCTATTTTGATGTTTTTAGGTCTATTTCGGCACAAATATGGCACAAATTTTTTGGGGTGATTAGAGTTGATTTTGATCAATTTCAAAGATGTAATCAGGACTTATGGTTGAGGATTGCTGAGAGAGTTTTTTTATCTTGGGGAAACTTCAGAAGGTGAATCCTTTTCTGAAGGCCATTCGGTTCAGATTTGAACGAGAAGCCGTCGATGGAATCCGTGCATAGGATCCCGCATATTGCGATTTCATTGTCGCCAAGGTGGTCGAAGAGTCTGTCTTTATCGACTATGTAAGGGTATTTTGCGGCTTTTCTTATCAAAGCGAGGTATTCGAGCAGTTCGCGCAGGCCCTGAATGGCATATCCGGAGCTTTCGGTGTATTTCACTTCACCGATCATTATGGCTTTCAGTTTTGGCGAATCGCCTGCAGAGTATTGTTCGAGGATGATATCAGGTGTTCCGCCTTGATTTCACGGATACGTTCCAAGAGAAGTTCATTTAAGTCTCTCATCGTTCGGTTCCGTTTCAATAATCGCTTTTTTTAACTCGACCGTCAGCTCTCCGATGATGCCTTTGAGCTTCTTGTTTTCGGCACGAAGACGCTCCTGTTCTTTGTCCATACCCCCTCTGACAAAGAGCTTATCGCCTTCTGAAAGCAATTTATCTCTCCACCGGTAAAATTGGCTCTGAGTGATTTGTTGACGGTTACAGACCTTAGCAAGGCTAAACTCTTCTATTAAGCCTTCCTGGACAATGTTGAACTTCTCTTTGCTTGACCAGTTACGCTTTTTCATTCTCTCTGCTCCTTAGGTTAAATGCTCATGTTCTACTCTCAATATAACCATTTTTCTTAAATGGGAGCAGTATACCGTTGTATCTTCTTTCGCCATCCGCCCATTTGGGGACTTCTTCCTTTATCTTAGGGACGCATGGGGCGGTTTTGACATGTGCTTCGAAAAGCTCTGTTTGCCCCATTGACGATTCTTTCTTTTTTCTCGCCATCAGAAGCCGCCTTCGTGTATTTGTGTCCCTCGACCGATTATCTCAACGTATTTAGAAAAGACGAATTTCATATATCGCTTTTTTCCGGTTATCTCTTTTATAATCCCGTCGGTTTCGAATTTCCGAATAAGTTGATTTGCCGTTTCCTTTGTAATCCCAAATTCCTCGACTATTGCTTTGGTGCTTATTATCGGTTTTACGAATAACAGATCGACCAGCCTGATATTATAAATGCTACCGTTCGCTTCACGATATAGTTGCTTCAAAAGACCTTCTCTCAAGGCGATAATCTCGTTTGCCGTTTTCACCTGCTCTGTCGAGGTTTCAATTATCCCTTTTAAAACGAATTTAACCCATCCCTCGAAATCGCCGTTCGTTCTAATTCTTGTGAGTCTGTCGTAATATTCGCTTTGGTTCATCTTTAGGAAGTAACTCAAATAAAGAAGAGGTTGGGATAGCACGCCCTTCCAAACGAGGTAGAAAATTATTAAAAGCCTTCCTACACGACCGTTGCCGTCGAGGAAGGGGTGTATTGTCTCGAACTGGGAGTGAATCAATGCGGCTTTGATTAGATCGGGTGTGTTGTCCTCCTTGTGAATGAACTTTTCGAGCTCGCCCATGGCTTCTTTCGCCTCGATATGCGGCGGTGGAACATAAAAGGCATCCTTTAGTGTCGCGCCTTTAGGGCCGATCCAATTTTGCGTGGTCCTAAACTCTCCGGGATTTTTATCCTTTCCTCTGGCGCCCTGCAGAAGGATTTCGTGGATTTCTCGAATAAGCCTCAGCGACATCGGGAACTCTTCCAATCGCTCGATTCCGTAATTCATCGCCTTCACGTAGTTGACGACCTCGACAACGTCGTCGATATCGTCGCGCGGGATCATATTCGCCTCGAATTCGAGAACACCTTCGAGCGAGGCCTGCGTTCCCTCTATCTGCGAACTCATGAGAGCTTCCTTCTTGACGAACATCGCAACGAACAAATCCCTGTTCGGGAGATTCGCTGTAAGGCCGTCAAAACGCGCTATCGAAAGGTTGGCACGCGAAAGGAGGTCGATTAGCTCATCGTCCATCGCAAGCGGAGGGTTCGGCGGCAAAGGCTTTGGAATGAAAGCTCTATAGCCACCGCTCTGTTCGACTAAATATCCGGCTCTATCGTTCATTATGACCCTTTTTATTTTCAATATAAGTCAGAAATGTCTGACTTACAAGTAATAATTTCAATTTAAGTCAGTTTCACCTGACTTAAAAGCTCTATTTCGGTTTTAAGCCAAGCATCCCTGACTTAAATCGACTTATTCACGCTAAGTCAAATGAACCTGTCTTAGCTATAACACCCCCACTTCCAAGAGCTTCGTCTTGTCGTTGCTGAGGATATCCACTACCTTTATTAAAACCGCGAACTTGCCCTTGCCCTCGTATGTGTGCGTCGTGCTTAGCTCGATGTCCGGCTCCTTCTTTATCCGGTATGCCTGCCATTCGTTGTGGAAGGTGTCCTCCTTGAAGTCCCAATCGACCGCCCAGTAGTCTATCCACTGCGACCAGTGGGTTATCGCGCCGCGAACCTTCTCCGGAAGGTCCTCCTGCGGTATCATGAAATCCTTCAGTTCGAGGGTTAGTTTCTTGCCCTTGACAGATTGCTTGACCTCCAGCGCGGCCAGCTCGTAGAACTTGATATCCCCCTGATTCACAGCGCGGGAGTCCATGACATCTAACGGTATCCTGAGGAACCGCAAATCGAGACCCGCGGCGATTGCACGGTCGCGGACTATCTCGTTTATCTTGAAGGCGAAATCCCAGCCGAGGACATCTATGCCGTTGGTTTGCGGGCGGTTTTTCCCTTGCCGATAGACGCGCGGAACTCCTTCGCTATGCTGGTAACATCCGCTTCCGTTACTGGCGAATCGACCGAGCCGACATGCACAGCCCTGCGCTTGTGAAGGCCGTGAATCCATAGCCCGCCCTCTACACAGCCAAAGAGCGCGGCAGAAACTGCTGTGTCCCGGCGAAATCTGCGAGCAACGAGAACGATTGCCCACTCCTCAAATTTACCAAATCGTCAATGCGAGATTCTAAGCCCGCCTTGGGGCGACAGCTCGCGGCAATCTCATTGCCGTCGGTTTCGCCCGACGAATATCCATTAGTCATTCGATCTTAGTCATTAGGATTTCCCCTCCCTGTCATTGCGAGGGCGACACCCCGCGGCAATCTTTTATGTCATCGCGTAAACTGTTTCGGCGAAAGAACCCCATTTTCCGGTAAGATTCCAACCGCGAACGGAAGGCTACCAACTCTCTACGGTAACTTACCAACACGCTACGGTAAGTCATCAACACGCTACGGTAATCCTCCAACACAGAACGGAAGAACGTCAACATTCTACAGCGCTCTGCCAACACTGCACGGAAGGTTATCAACCTCCAACGGTAGGTCTCCAACGTTCTACGGAGGTTCATCAACACCGTCCGGAACCTCGTCAACATCGCACGGGGGCTATTTAGGGCGATTCGGCTGTTTTTATTGTGAGAATCCGTGAAGTAACCGCTCGTTGTATTCGTTATAAGTTAATAAAGAACAACAACTTAACATCTTTTCGGAGTTTCCCCTCGTTTTTGGGGATTTTCCCCCGATAATTCCCCTCTTTTCAAAGAGGGGTGGCGCAAAGCGCCGGTGCTTGAACCCGTATGGGGGTGTTTTTCGATACGCAACCTCCTATGTTTTTTCGCCGCGAAATCACGGTCCCTGAGCTCCTGTGGTGAGCCTGTCGAAGTATGTCGAAGGGCAACTCTCCACTCTAAACACTCAACTCTCAATTCCGCTTGCGCCGGATAACATGAATTAAATCTATGTAAAAGAACGAAATGACGCCGACGCGCCCAAATACACCTGTTCCCCACCTCGACGGTGAGGGTGGTTGAAAAGAGGGAAATTCTAAAAGAAGAATTCTAAGTCTTTTACAATATTTTCAGATATCTTCCCTCCTAGATAAGCAATTTCATTATTCTCTGAAATGGTTTTCAAACTCCAAAGATGAGAATGTCCGAACTTCAGACCATCAGAAGACCTTATTCTTATGGCACAATCTCCGACATGATTGTTATCCTCAGTGATTCTAAGAATTAACTCACATGTATCATTTTCAATATTTAATGGCATTTGCTTGCCCTCAAATTCTTTGGGAACATACCCGCCCGGTACGAACTTCAGAACATAGGTTTTATTATGTTTAGAGACCGTTAATGTTGGGCAAGGAATTGAGATAAAACCTGTTTCAAGAAGTTTAAAACCCAGATTGTCAGCAGAAACAAACCGAAAAGTGCTATTTTCTATTTCGGATTTAATGCCATCAATAATTCTATCCATTTCACTGATACAAGCTTTTAAAAACTCTACTTTTTGCATTTTAATTTTAACTCCTTTTTTTGGCGATTACACGTCTAAGTGATATTGATTTACGGTAAGCCTATTAATTATGGGTTAAAGCCCGTCACCCAAATTCTCAGCTTCTCTTTTTGCTTTGGCTTTCGATTCTTCAAAAGCTTTCTTTGCCCTAATTTCATAACGTTTCCATAGTGTTCTATTTACTACAGTAAAATAACAAGACGTTGGAAAGAACATTCCCTCGTTGATAATAAGATGGGCGTTCATTGTCTTACCTAGCCATGTGCCATAAATTCCTTCGTAAGTAAGTTTCAACCATCTACATTCTGCATCCTGATAAATGCCTTCTCTTATTTTTCCCTTAAAACCAGCCTTAATATTTATCGAGTTATAAATCCCATTGAAAACCTCTTTATAATCCCCTCTTAAAGAACTTAATGATTTCTCAATAGCAAATAGAACCGTATCATTTTCTTCAATCAAGAAGAAGAGTTTAACTCGCCAGACATTTTCCCAACAATCGCATTTTATCTCAATAGCGGTAATAACCGGGCCATACAATATTGTATTCTGGGTAATCTCTCTATGGTAGAATCCTCCTTTATAAAATGGTTCGGTATAGTCGGTCGCATATATTGCTCTTGGTGGCTCGTCTGAGTCAATTACTTCTGTTTCGCATTTATTTGTTTTGAAAGTATCTATTATGATACTATATGAGCTTCCGAGCATAGTTGAGCTTGGATATTCTAAATTAATGCAATCTTGCGAAAAACAAACATGAACAATAATTATCAGGAAAAACAATATCCGTCTCATTATTCTCATTGTTGTGACGCTTTGCGTCGTTTTGTTATTTTCAGAATCTTTCATATCCCCAGCTCCGGTTTGGTTTGGGGCGGTTCGAGTTGAGAGTTGAGGGTGTAGAGTTGAGAGTTGGTGCGCCCGGCAGAGGCCAATCCTCCGCGCCGCCTCGGTGTCGAGGGATCGTGGAATCGCTTATGTTGACTCTCAGTCTTCATATCACTTTCCAATGTATAGCCTCTTTCACGGGCGCGCAAGAACTTTTTGCGCGAAGTTGAAAAAACTTTGCCAGGCGCAAGGCTTCGACCGCGCAGGGCTGTAAGCAGGCTCAGCCACCGTGGTTTCGGCGCCCTCTTCGGGGCGGAATGTCGTTTCGGCTCCGCTCAACGGCCAGCGGGAAACGGACATCACCTAAACCCCATTGGAGGCATGTTCGGGGGGAAAAAAAGGGCTTGACTTTTTGAAGTTCCTCATTTATGATGTAGGCGAACATATGTTCGTAACGCGAACGAAACGAAAGAACGGAGACTGCGATGAAAGATAAAGAAATTCTAATAGGCACAAGCGGATATACCTTCGACGATTGGAAAGGGGCTTTTTACCCCGAAAATGTCGCGCGCAAACACTGGTTGCCATACTACGCCCAGTTTTTCGATGTCGCCGAAATCAACTCAACCTACTACGCCATCCCAAAACCGGGAACTCTCGGGCGGATGGCGGAAATTACGCCGGAGGGATTCCAGTTCATAGTCAAACTGCCGGGGGAGATAACCCACAAGCGCGACGGCGATCTCGGTATCTTCGACGCCTTCAACTCGCGAATCGAGGAACTGACCGACGCCGGAAAATTGTCCGGGCTTCTCGCGCAGTTTCCCTTCAGTTTCAAGCGCAACGACCGCAACGAGGCATATCTACCCTTCATGCGGGAAAATCTTCCCGGAGACATCCCCCTCTTCGTGGAATTCCGCCATAAGGGCTGGGACGACGGTTCGGCGATAGACCTTGTCGAGCGGGAGCGCATGCTCTGGGTATCTCCCGACGAGCCGGATATTCCCCAGCTCATGTCGCGGAGGGTTGTCGCCACCGGAGATACCGCCTATGTCCGCCTTCACAGCAGGAACGCCGACAAATGGTGGTCGGAGGGCGGCCAGCTTCGATACGATTACTATTATAACGACACCGAAATCGGCGAGGTCATCAGCAGAATCGACGCTCTGCCGTCGTCGGCAACGAAGGTTTTTGTCTTTTTCAACAACTGTCATGGAAGCAACGCCGTTCGCAACGCCCTTATGATGAAAGGCCGTCTCGGACAGAGTATCGAACCCCGCGGCGGACAGATAAGAATGCTATGAAAGGGCTTAGTAAAAGGGAGGAGGATATTATGCCCAACATCCCACGCACAGAAATACGCGAATTCGAGGGGACGACAGGGTTCGAATCCCCCGCGCAGGACTACATCGAGGGCAAACTCGACCTCAACGCCCGATATATCCGCCATCCCGCCGCGACCTTCTTCATGCGGGTCGATAGCGACGCCATGACCGGCGCCGGCATATTCAATGGAGATGTAATCATTGTGGATAGGGCGATGGAGGCCAAAAGCGGCAAGATAGTCGTGGCGGTCGCGGGCGGGGAACTTGTCGTCCGACGCCTTCACATCGCGAATGGCGAAACATCGCTTCTACCGGAGAATTCCGACTACGAGCCAATCCCCTGCGATGACGAAGATTTTGCCCTCTGGGGCGTGGTTACCGAGGTGATTCATGAGGTGGGTTGAGTCCGCAAACATAATATTATCATGTCCCCATACGCCCTAATCGACTGCAATAGCTTCTACGCTTCGTGCGAGAAGGTTTTCCGGCCTGACCTCGCGGGAAAACCCGTGGTCGTGCTGTCCAACAACGACGGCATGATTATCGCCCGATCGGCGGAGGCCAAAAAGCTCGGTATCGAGATGGCCGAGCCCTATTTCAAAATCAAAGACGAGCTGGAAAAGCACGGAGTCGCGGTTTTTTCGTCCAACTACGAGCTTTACGGCGACCTCTCAATGCGCGTGATGTCCGTCCTCGAACAGTTTTCGCCCGATGTCGAAATCTACTCCATCGACGAGGCGTTTCTCGATTTGACCGGCATCGAGAGAAATCTCACATCATACGCCCGCGAAGTAAAGCAAAGGGTGCTTCGGTGGACTGGAGTGCCGGTGTCCGTGGGCATCGCGGAGACAAAAACGCTTGCCAAGGTTGCCAACCGAATCGCGAAGAAATCGCCCAAGACCAACGGCGTGCTGGATTTGACCGGCTCGCCATACCGCGAGGAAGCCCTTCGCAGAACCGGCCTAAAGGACATCTGGGGAGTGGGCAGGCAATTGACCAAGCGACTATCTGCCATGGGAATGTCCAACGCCCTCGATCTGTCGAAGGCCGATACGAGGCTCATTCGGCAGGAATTCGGCGTAACCCTTCTGCGAACTGTCCTCGAGCTTCGCGGCCAGTCGTGTATTCCAATAAGCGATGCTCCCTCGGCAAAACAGGGGATATGCTCCTCGCGCTCTTTCGGAAGGCCGGTGGAGACCCTGGCGGAGATGCGGGAGGCGGTTGCGGCTTACGCCTCACGAGTTGCGGAAAAGCTTCGGGCGCAGGAGTCCGCCGCAAGCATGATGGATCTTTACATCACCACTAACCGTTTTCGCGAGGACGAGCCGCAGTATTCCGCCCACTTGGCCTTCGAGTTCCCCATGGCGACCGCGAATACATGCGAGCTTGTCGATTACGCCGTTTCCGCCCTGGGCAAGATTTTCCGCGACGGATATCGCTACAAGAAAGCCGGAATCATTGTCTCCGGAATTGTTCCTGAGAATCAGGTGCAGTTGAGCCTTTTCGGCGGCGATGAGGGCATCGACCGGGCGCGTCGCGAAAAGCTGTCATTGGCGATAGACAGCCTCAACTCGCTGATGGGGCGTGGAACTCTTAAATCCGCCGCTACCGGAATCGTGCCGGCGTGGGAGATGCGCCGCGAGATGAAATCCCCATCATACACGACAAACTGGAATGATCTGGCATTGGTGAAGTAAAATACTCCGGCAAAATATTTCTTTTTCAGTTTCCACATTATGGATGGCACAAAGTTATTGGGAATCGACATTATGGGCGACCTCCGGAAATAGCACTGAGATTGCCTGAACCCTCTCGGGCGAAGGAAAGCCGTCTTATCAATGGGGCAAACGGTCAACACCCGTGGCGCGATAACAAACCTTGCCGGTCAAACAGGTTCGACATACACGCCCGATGGCTCTGTTCTCGGTGTGGGCACTTGGTTCATCGTCTGCCCATTTGCACCCGAATGTGGTGATTATAATGTTAATTAAAGATTGTAAACTATTTCGGCGAAAGAACCCCATTTTCCGGTAAGATTCAGGACTTGTCCGGTAACTTCCAGAACTCGTCCGGTAACATCCAGAAGTCGTCCGGTAACTTCCAGAACTCGTCCGGTAACTTCCAGAACTCGTCCGGTATCTTCCAGAACTCGTCCGGTATCATCCAGAACTCGTCCGGTATCATCCAGAACTCGTCCGGTATCATCCAGAACTTGTCCGGTAATGTCCAGAACTTGTCCGGTAATGTCCAGAACTTGCCCGTCCTATATTTAGGCGGTTCTTCTGAAAGGCTCGACGGCTTTCATCGTTATAAGTTGTTAATGAACAACTACTTCCGGCGATTCGCCGTTTATGGTTAAAGTCTGGCCAACAACTCTATCCCAACCTCCTCGAAGGGGGATAACATGTGTTAAATCTATATAAAGAACGAAACGACGCCAACGCGCCTATTTAAATCCACCACGAGGGGGCAGTGAAAATTAGAAAACGCGATCTTTATTAATAACATTATTTTGTTTTAATAACCAACCTAAAGGTTCACCGTTTTCACTTATAACATGTATCCATAATTCAGTTAAAGGTTCTTGAATCATAAGAATCTCGTCATGCTTAGCAAGCCATGGACAATAGTCAATAAGATATACGTCTCCGTTTCGCCGTATAAAGCATGAACCTTCCGCTCGATACTGCAAATATTCAATTTCCTCGTCTTTTTTATAAGTTATATTTTGGCTATGATAGTAGGCGTTATAATAGTAGTCTTTTGATATATAGTTTATAGCGCCAAGGTTCATTCCGCTCAATCTTCCATCTTTTTTAGCTACTGCTCGGCCAGGAATTAATGTCCTATAGCGAAAAGCGTTATATTTTATTTCTTTGCCGACCTGGGCATCTTCTTCTTTTACAACAGGAGATCCACGAGAAGGAAATGTATGTAAAATCAATAAAGTCGTATTGGATTTAAATACAGGTATTCCTTCCTCAGGCCAAAATTCAGAAACGAACAGTTCATCATTTCGCAAACAATTATAATTTTGTTCTTCGATATTCTTCCATTGAGTAATCCAACTATCATAATCGATACTATTTGAATAATTTGAAATATTCCTTATTAATCCAATAATCATGTTTTCTAAATCGTCTATGATATTTGCACCCGTTAAAACACCTACAATCGTTCCTCCTGTTCCAGCACCTGTAGGTTCTTCACTAGCTCTGTAATAAGAAGACATTCTTTTTATATAGTCAGAAATATATTCACCAGGTTGTTTCCCGTCGAAATGATGAGGTGGGTAGAATTCGGCTAGTTTAATCCAAGTTTCTTTAAGAAAATCTATAACATCGGAATTAGATTGCATCATATCTACCGTTACTCCAGTATTCCATCCTTCTTGAGCAACTTCGTAGATTGCTTTTTTCTGTTTGGGTAAAGATTTAAGAAACCTTAATTGATGTGCTTGATCCAGATATCTCCTCGCATATATCTCTTTCTCCTCATTATTCTTTTCTTCTTCTAATTCTGATGTTTTTGCCCTCTTTCTTAAAACTAAATCAACACCAAAAACTACTAATCCAACAATAGTTACTATTGTAGCAACGATTGTTACTACTTCACTATTCCATCCTGATGACCAGCATAACACGAAGGCTACTACTCCAATTACTGCTATTATTATTCCTATTATTCTCATAGTTACATTATCTCTCCGTTAATTATACGTTTCTCACAATCCCAGCTCTGGTTTGGTTTTACCCGATTTCTCGATGCGTTTGGCTTTTTTCAGGGTGTCGGAGGTGTGCCGTGGGCCGCAAAGCGCGCGTAGGTCGGGGCGGTTGCCGTTCGTCGCGGTTCGGGTTGGGGTGATATTTTGAAATACATGCTTCATTCTAAAGCCAAATCTAAAACAGTGGGGCGGGGTTGTCAAGGATAAAATAGAGGCTCGCGAGAAAAATATTTCGGCGGGTTGCGCCTTTACAGAGGGTGCTTCGTAATGGGGACATGGCGCGGGAATTGTTTGGGTGTATGGCTCGTGAAATGCACGACGCATTATGCGTCTCTTACAATCCGTGTCCGCAGATTCCGTGGGGGCGGAATACATGCCTCCCGTCGTGAAATCGCCTCACAATATGGGGATTTCCCGGCTGGTCTATTCGCTTTTGTCGCGGTCCTTTTTGTCCTTCGCCGCGCCAAAAGCCGCCCCAATCGCCATTCCTATTCCAATACCGAGGCCTATTCCCAATCCGGGATTGTCGAGTGCCGCGCCAATTGCCACTCCTACGCCTGCTCCGAGGGCGATGCCGCCTGAGATTCCCAACGCGAGGTTCTTGTTTTTATCGTCATTCATTTTGACTCCTTTGACAAACTTTTAGTTCAACACATTCATCGAATAGATTAGCTCTTCACTACGGAATTGTCAAGCGATAAAGCATTTTGTCGTTTCAAGAAAATTTTGCGCATGTCATAAAAAATCCCCGCTATAAGCGGGGATTTGTCATTTACTACTTGCCGGATTTCTTCGGCGGGGCCTTCGGGGCCGTTTTTTCGGCCTTTTTCGGCGCGGCTTTCTTTGCCACTTCAGTCTCCTTGTGAAATAGTTAAGAGAGTTTCTAAGAAACCCTCCTATCGGCATGCCCGATTTCCAATCAACCCGCGTTCAGCGACGCGACTGTCCTCGCAAATGCCTACGCTCCAACCATTCCAAAGAGCATAACCGACGTAGGAATTATAAATTGGGATTTTCAAATGTCAAGCCCATTTTTGCGATTGAAATATCGTGTAATGCTTTTTATATCATAATGTTAGCTTTGCGAGATTTCGACTTTTTCGGCGATGGCTTTCAAAATGTCGCGATTTTATGGGTAAAGGAAGGCGCGTCCAAACTCGGTTGCCGCAGATGCTCTATTTATAATGTTCTGCCGCCGGTTTTAGCCGAAGTATCCCCTTTGAAATGAAAAAGAAAGTTTTCGTGGAAATTTTCTCGGCTCTCTTTTCGGATGGAAATTTAATATATTAAACACTTATTTGTTTTACCGAGAGGCTTCCGAAGGTTCGATCACAGACATTGCAGTTGACAACACGCGATCGTTTGCTTAAATTTTCACTGTCCGAATGTTCGGACGACGAAAAGAGGTTTATGGTCGATGCGAGTCGAAAGCATTTGAGGACGGCAACAGCCCAGAAAATCACTATTATCGGGCTTGTGCTAAATCTATTTCTCGTTGCCGTGAAAATTTCTTCCGGGTTCATCGCTCGCAGTTCCGCTGTGGTGGCTGACGGCGTGCATTCGCTTTCCGATTTGGTAACGGATGTCGCGGTGATTATCGGCCTTCGCCTCGCGGAGAGGCCACCCGACGGCAACCACAAATACGGCCATGGCAAGATCGAGACTTTGTCAGCCTTTGGAGTCGCGGCGTTTCTCGCGATTGTCGGCGGGAAACTCCTTGTCGATGGGGTCGGCAAGACTTTGTCCATTATCGACGGGGAGATTCCGCCTGTGCCCGGCTGGCTCGCTGTTGGCGCGGCGTTGTTGTCGATTGTGCTCAAAGAGTGGCTTTATCGGCGAACAATGCGAATCGGGCGCGAGATTGAGAGTTCGGCACTAATCGCGAATGCCTGGCATCACCGCACCGACGCCTTTTCGTCGATAGGAGTGGCGGTCGGAGTTTCGGCAGGGATTATTCTTGGTGGCAAGTGGCTGATTCTCGACCCCATCGCGGCTATCGTGGTGAGCGTCCTTATCCTTGCCGCGGCGGTTTCGATCGCAAAAGGTTGCCTCGCCGAGCTTTTGGAGACCTCGCTTGGCAAAGAGGTCGAGGAGGAAATCAGAAGACTGGCTTTGAAGATCGACGGTGTCCTCAATCCTCACCAGATACGCACGCGGCGGATAGGCAAAGATATCGCCATCGACATGCATATCGACGTCGCCCGCGGGTTGTCCATCACCTCCGCCCACGACATCTGCACCGAGGTCGAAGATTCGCTCAGGGAGCGGTTCGGCGACTCGACTTTCGTAACGGTTCACTGCGAGCCCACCGACGAAGAAATTTGATTGCCAATCAATTATTTCTGGACAATCTCTCGAAATTCTTTAACTTATAAATGAAGATGTTGTTCTTTAAAGGAGGAATTATGAGAGCAAGAGTTATCTGTGCTGTAACAATCTTCTTTGCGATGGCAGTAGCGACGGCGGTGGGGAATCCATTACCCGAATACGTCCTCGGGTCTTTTATTCCCGGAGTGGATGGGGAAATAAGTATTATTGGAAGGTTCGATGGCCCATCATCATACGCGGTTGTTAATGGTGTAACTGTCTATTCCGATTCGGTCTTCATTCGCGATTTGCCGCTGTCTCCTTTCGATAGTTTTTATTGCGAGGTATCGCGAATACCAACCGGAGATTTTTTCCCGGATTCCGGTGCAAATATAACTATCTTCATTGATGGTTCTATTTTCCAATCCTTTTCCTATGGATTAAACCCGGTTGTGGAGGATGGTTCTTTCAATTTTAAACCCTGGTTCTGGCATAATCAGATTCCATGTGCACCCGGCGGTTATTATTGGAGGACTGGATTCTCGAAGTATTGGGGCGGTTTATCCCCTTATGAAATAATAACAACTTTCGATTTGGAAACTACCCCGATCGACTATAGCCGTTCCATCGAAACTGGAACCGATGTCTATTCTACAAGTGATTTGAGAATCCAGGAAGTGAAGCCCTTCGGCGGCGACCGTTTTATCGAACTCGGAAAAAACGACGACGATAGCCTTTGTTTGGACGGATGGCGGCTATTAGCGGATGGCTTTCATACTTTCACAGAGACAGACACGATAATCGATTGTTTAGCTCTATTCGAAGCCGACTGGGATTCGGGATTTTCCATTTCGGATACTTGCCAGTTAATTCTATTAAGCCCGAATTTAACTGCATTACTCTCGGTAAGTTGGTATCCATGGCCGGATACGTCGCTTGCCGCATGCATTCTAAATGAAATAGATCCTACGACAGGTTATTATCGGGAAATTTTAGCGACCCCTACTCCGGGAGTCCCGCCTTCTGCAATCGACGAAATCCCATCGGCAAAACTCCCCGCCGCTGTCGCCATCCACTCCGCGCAACCGAATCCCTTCAATGATGCCGCGTCCATCGGTTATGAGTTCGCCCATGGCGTTACGGAGGCCGAAATCGCGGTGTTCGATATCCTCGGGAGGGAAGTCCTATCGCGAAAGCTCTCCGACACCCGCCCCGGCTACCACGAAACCAAAATCGCCACACTGCCCGCCTCGGGAACATACCTCGTCCGAATCGAGACCAACAGAGGAAGCGACGAAATGAAAATAACGTTTCTGAAATAGGAGAATGAAATGAAAGCGAAATATCTGATATTGCTACTGGGGCTCTTCGCTATGTTTCTTTCGGCAAATCCATTGCCATCTAGTGTAGAAGGTCCTTTCATTCCGGGCGAAGGCGGCGAGGTTGCATTTCGCTCAATCGACTCGGCTTACACTTCCTACGCGATTGTGAATTCGGATATCTTCCACGTCGATTCGGTCTTTATGACTTCAGTCTTAGATGATTACCGCTTCTACGTCCAATTCAATACGGGGATTACTTTTACTGAAACGAACTCGACAATTGATATTTATAATATTTGGTCCTCATATTCATTTGTCGATACTTTCCTGATAGCTGATATCCATTACGGTTTCCCCATCGAACCGCCTGTCAGTTATGCATCTTTTTCTCGATACCCATTGCTTTGGGATTATCCGACTCCTCCTGACTCATTCTATTGGAGGAATGTAATGGCCGGGGACATCTGGCCGGGGGAGTTACATGTAGTTTTCAGAGCTCAACTAAACAACCTCCCCGTGGATTACGATTTGCCAAACTGGGGAACCGGGCTTGATTACGAAAGCTTCATATCTATTAATGAAATAAAGCCCTTTGGAACGAATAAGTTTATCGAGATAGCACAGTATGGCGACACTCCAGTCTGCCTTGAGAATTGGTTTATGTTAGCTGAGGGGTTTCATTTCTTCACCGAAGAGGATACCCTTGTCGATTATCTTGTTTTTTACGACTCCGAATGGGACAGCGGGTTCTCATTGCCCGATACCGGCGAAGTCGTTCTATTCGCTCCCGACGGCACTGCTATGAATTCCGTGAAGTGGCGCATTTGGCCTGATGCGAGCTTATCTGCGAATACTTACTTTCCGCCTCCCGAATACTTCTGGTGCCCTGCGGAAACCCTCCTGACTCCCACCCCCGGAACTGAGAACGCCATGTCCATCTCGGAGAAACCCCCCCTCCCCTCCGCCGTCGCAATCCTCTCCGCGCAACCGAATCCCTTCAATGCTTCTGCGTCCATCGGTTATGAGTTCGCCCATGGCGTTACGGAGGCCGAAATCGGGGTGTTCGATATCCTCGGCAGGGAAGTCCTATCGCGAAGTCTCTCCGACACCCGCCCCGGCTACCACGAAACCTAAATCGCCGCCCTGCCCTCCTCGGGAACATACCTCGTCCGAATCGAGACCAACCGGGGAAGCGGTGAGAGGAAAATAACGTATCTGAAATAAAGGAGAATCATGGGACATGGATTTGCAGTTAAAAAGAAAAAGCGACCAATGTCCGGTCAGGCATATAATACCGCCCTCAAAATAGGTAGAGTCGTTCGAGATTGCGGACTGACCAGGTCGAGGATTCACGAGATCACGGGCGTCGATCTGGGCGCGATATCGAAAATAATGACCGGCAGACATTACACCGCACAACTGAAAACAATCATAGACGTGCTTTGGGCGGCAGGTTATGAGATAGAACTTAAACCGATCGATCCTTACGAGGACAGATTCTATTCCGAACGACGAACTCCGAACCCGCCGTTGCCTTCGCGCGAAGAGGATAAGGAATGATTTCGCTTATCCTGAAGCGAATTTTTCCGGTAAAAGGTTCCTTTTTTTGGAAAATAGGTCGATCTTTTTCCGAAAACAGTTGGACATCGCCTAATTTAGGTTGGATGAAAATTAAATTAGGTTGGTCAAAGCCAAAAAATAGTTGGGCATAAACTAATTATGGTTGGACATAAACTAAAAATAGTTGGACAAGACCTAATTAGGGATGGTAATAGCCATAAAATAGTTGGTTGGAACCGCCACTTTTCGAGGAGAATATGTGAATAGGCAGATGAATATCGTCGCGCAGAGCACTATTATCGTTGCATTTGCCGTGAATATCGAGGCGAATGTCGGTTTTCTCGCGTTGTCGAAAGAATTCATGGAGGAGGAATAGGATATGAGGACAATAATCGCGATAATTGCCCTTCCGCTTGCCCTTTTCGGCTTGCATTTCTCTGCGGAGAATGTCGAAATCATTCTCGAGGGCGACGGCTACCTGCGAGTGGAGGCCGATTACACATACATCATCGAGGGCAACTGCGCGAGGGCGATTCCGGTGCTTTATCCGGTGCCTGTGGACAGCTTGATGGGCGCGCCGGACTCGATTGTCGCGGTTTTCGATGGCGACACGATTATTCCGCCGCCGTTCATAACCGATTCGGCGCGAGTCTGGGCGACCACGATGTTCGCTCTTCCCGCAAACGACGACTGCGAAAAGACTTGGCACATCGGCTACCGCCAAGAATTGACCGCCGGCCACGCGCGGTATATCGTAACGACTCTGCAACTATGGAACCGCGCCATCGACGTTGCTGATTTCACGATCCGTTACCCGGCGGATTTCGAGGACATCTACATATCCTACACCCCCGACTCCCGCGAAAGCATTGACGGCGAAGTCCTCGCGCGTTTCCATTTCGAAAACTGGATGCCGACGCGTGATTTTGTAATTGAATGGAGGGAGAGATGAGAAATGTGGTGATAGGATTATTGTTTGTGGTTTTGGGGAGTGTTTTCGGTCAGACAATCGAATGGTCGGAGCCTATAGAAATATACAACGGAGGTTTGGATTTCACGTATTGGGTATACGACGCAATTATAACTGAAGAGGGATTACTTGTCGCATGGTCTCAGTCGAACGGGATTTGCGCAAGAACATGGTCAAACGACGGTAGTCTTCAACCCGTGGATTCCTTCTGGATCGACTCGACTACAATAAGAGATGTCGATAGGATTGACTTGTTCAGACGAGCTAACGGTGAAATATGGATTTTGGCCAATGCGGTATGGCTTCCTGGTCCGACAAGGGGGTTATTCGCTATGAGAAAAATCCATGATGAATGGAGGGACCTTTCTCCGGGGGCAGGCGCTGTATGTGTTTGTCCATATGAGACAACAGAGGGACAATTTGGTTTCTATTCGATAAATTTGGCAAATATGTATCTTGAAGACAGCACCTGGAATGCGATAGGCGTGTCCCCCTCAATTTGGGCATTTCCACACGCATATCAGAATATAGAGGATTCATTGATAGTTTTATTCGAATCTTACTCTCTTTCAGAGGGTAATTATTATATTATTAATGCAGTTTTCGTTGATCTAGAGTTGTGCTATACTGACACTATTTCGATCTTCAGCGATGAGATTCCTTTTTTAGGTGGTTCTTTAGATGATAAAAATCAACTCCAGCCAAAGGGGCGAAATTCATGGGTAGGCGTTACAATAAAACCAGGGACTGGAGTTTCCTTGATTGCATGGTTTGGAGATACAATCTGCGTCGTTCTCGACACGCTGGATCGGGGTGCACCAATTTCCAATTCAAGGCCAATGGTTTCTATCGATTCCACCGGCAAACCATGGATCGCATGGAACCATCGAACGGACTTTTCTGATAGTGTCGATCATTCTTATGTTATAATTGCGCGTTTTGAAGATATGAGGTGGGAAATAGTGGACACATTCAGGATTGATACGGTTTTCTATAACCCTCGTATCTATTTCGACAATGACACTACCAGCCCGGCTTATCTATTATGGGAAATGAGAGATGTCGAAACAGGAACATTCGGTCTTCGCGGGGCAAAAAGGATAGTGGATAACATACCGGACCGCGATGTATTTTCGCCGAATCGCTTTTCCCTCTCCGCCCACCCCAACCCCTTCAATTCCTCGGTGCGAATTGCGGTGGAGGGCGTAGGGGACGGGTCCCCCGTCCCGTTCGAGGTGGAGATTTACGATGTGAATGGGCGAAGGATCGCAAAATTGCCCGTAGGGGAGGGTTTGAAACCCTCCCGCTTGTTGACCGTGACACAAACGGGCGGGTCTGAGACCACGCCCCTACAAAATGGCGAATTCATCTGGCAACCCGCCCCCTCCCTGCCCTCCGGCGTGTATCTCGTCCGGGCAACTGTTGGCGAGGAAACTGCCACGCGAAGGGTGGTGTATTTGAAATGAAAATACCATTTAGAATAAAACTAATCGAACGAAGCACATTGAACACCTCGTCTGCGGCACTGCCGCCAGCGAGGAATTTAATCATTCATAAAGAGGAGAAACCATGAATACGCCAAACAAAAAGGGGTGGCGGCGAATAAGAATTTATATTCTTACCGTCATTATGCTTGTTCTATTAATCCTTTACTACGACACTCTTTTCAATTGTCTCGCAGAAATATTCCACGTGCAAATTGCAAAATATATCATTGGTTGCGAGATAGTAGAACCACCTCAAAAAATGGATTGTCGGGATATCGCAGGTAAACTGTATTTCGTCGCTGAACCAGATATGATAATCACCTATGAAATCTCGACGGGAAAATTAGATACACTATTGTGCATGGAAAATATCCAAATTTGCGCTGTCTCGACAAATATTGATGAGATAATCTACACAAAATCTTCTCCAAATGACGTCGAAAAAGACTACACCCTTATCTATTGGCAGAATATCTACACAGGCGAATCTCATAAACTCTTCGAGAGAGCGATTGTGCCAAACTCTCTGCATCATACAAACGACAAACAACTCATCGTTTTTTCCGCGTATTTGGACGATAGAGGGGTTTTCGTGTATATCGCGGACAAAACGGGCGTGCTCGATTCTATCCCCGGATCGCTCATGCCAAAGAGATTTTGGCGCGGCAACCTTCCATTTATCCTCTATACTAACCCAAACGGCGAATTGTGCCGATATGACCTCAACTCCGGCGAGACGATAAACATAGATACTTTCGTAACCGAAATATTTGCCTATATTCTCGATTCAACGACCATAGTCGAATATAGACATACTCGTAAAATCAGGAATAAAGCTAAACCCGAAAAGGGAATCGAGGATATTTTCGTCGAACGTAAAATCGACATATACACCGGCGAGGTCGATTCGATTAAATGCGATGATTTTACACGAAGCATTACAGTCGATGAACATCCAAATAAAATAATACTCAGCAAAGACGGCAAAGCTTATGCTCCAGAAAGTCGCCGTGTTTACTCATTAATTAATGTTTACGAAAAAGACTCATTGTTGTGGAAATCATGGATAAGATGGTTCACCGATATTCTTGACTTCTCACCTGACGGCGAAATGATATTGGTCTATACATACACGACTATTAGAAACGGCAAACGCCTCGAAGGCGAGTCGAAGCAGATTGAATATCACATCCTCGCGCCGAATGGCAATTACTACAACTTCCATATTCCGATAGATAAGCGAATGGGATATGTCGGATGGAAAACACCAAATGAAGGGCAATAAACATGTCATTGTTACTGATTGAAAAGGTCGTAATCACAGTCGGGGCGGTGGTTTTCGTTATCACCGGCTTCAGTTACCGCGATGGGGCCGGAAAACTCAACAACGACGGAATTGGTATGTTAGGAGTAGCAACCGCGATGGTAATCGATGTAATAGCTTTTTCCGCTTTCGATTTTGGCGTCGCGATCCCACTTGCTATAACATTCATTATGGTCAAAAAATTCAGAGAATGGTCAAAAATCCAATTATTCTGGAAAATATTACTACCTATCGCCGTTATACTAATTATTGCGTTACAGATTCGCGGCTACAATACTGGAAAAACCAATTTGCCGGTCTTCATTTTCGCCTCTATATACGCGATAGGTTTCACCGGCCATCGAATAAAACAGGGCGGAAGCAAATTTCGTGCGATACCGGTATGGATTTTATGCGCCGCAATAATTGCCCTCGATCTGGTCAACATCATCCAGAATAACTGGTGATGGAGGAGAAAATATATATATATTCAATACGACCTTAACCTAAGGAGAGGATAGATTGTCAGACATCAGGAAAATCTTAGAGCAAGTCCCGCGGCGGGACGCCGCTACTGTTAAGGTTTTGATATACGCTTACCCTCGACCTAATAGCCAGGGCGTCCCGCCCGGTGATTTGCAGTTCATTCGGCGGGACACCGCTACTATTAAGGTTTTGATATACGCCTACCCTCGACATAATAGACAGGGCATCTCGCCCGGTAATTTGCAGTTCATTCGGCGGGACGCCGAAGCTGTTAAGGTTTTGGGATACGCTTACCCTCGATATAAAAGCCAGGGCGTCCCGCCCGGTGTTCTTGGGAGAAATAATGAATATTGGAATTGAATGTTATTTCATCACTTTTGTAACCTATCTTCGTCGAAAAATCCTTATCGATTCAAATGCCGAAATTGTAACAAATTCAATCCTGTTCGGCCAGGATAAAAACTGGTATCGTTTATATTCGTTTGTCGTAATGCCAGAACATGTTCACATTGTAATTGGATTGAATGATAGAAAGACAATAAGTCAAGTTTTGCATAGTCTTAAGAGTTATTCAGCGCATGAAATAAATAAAACAATGGAGCGAAATGGTTTGGTATGGCAGAGTGGGAGTTACATAGAACAACTGGATGACATCAGATTCGTCGAAGAAAAAAGTTTATACATCGAGAAAAATCCAATTCGAGAGGGTTTGATCGAAATCATTGATGATTATAGATTTTGTAGCGCGTATTATCGAGATAGAATGGATTATGAAGATTGGCGTTGAAGAATTAATTCCCCGCGGCGGGACAAGGTTTTGGGATATACTTGTCCTCGACATAACAGACAGGGCGTCTCGCCCGGTAATTTGCAGTTCATTCGGCGGGACGCCGAAGCTGTTAAGGTTTTGGGATACGCTTGCCCTCGACCTAATAGACAGGGCGTCTCGCCCTGATATTCGTCGGGAACGTTGTTTTATTTTGAAGGGATAAAACTTGACTTGTAATCTAAGTCTGTTTATATTCAATACGACCTTAACCTAAGGAGGCTATTATGGGACGTTTATCATTGGAAGAAAAGAGAAGGCGACGTGAGGAGAAAAGGCTCAAGGATAAGGATTGCAGGAAGAATATGCGCGAATATTGGATGCAACATACGAGAGCTGTTCATCGGAAACTGATTCACATGATTAAGGACGGCACCGCAGGGGTTAATCAGTCCACAATCGCCCGTTATTCGGGCATGGACCCCTCGACGGTGAGCAATTTTATGCAGGGTGTAACCAAATCCCTGCGCTTCTCGACCTTTGTGGCAATCGCGGGAACCTGCGGTTTCAAGGTAGTTTTGGAACCTATCGACCAAACACAGGATTTCCTTTACGAAGAACGCCGCGTCAAACTTCCGCCGAGGGAAAAAGTCCTCGGGAAAGGGTAAAAATGATTTGCAAAACCAATCGATACGTTGGTAAAACCGCAATGCTTGTTTTGAGAACCGATGTGTATGTTTTGGGAACCGCATTGCTTGTTATGGGAACCGCATATCATGTTGGGGGAACCGATATGTATGTTATTAAAACCGATGTGTTGTTTGGTAGAAGCAATCACTTTGTCTTGAAAAATCGGTTCCGGCCTCTGGGGGAATGGCCTCGGGAGATATATAAATGGGGCTTTTGAACGAAAACATCATCATGGAGGATGAAAAATGAGATACGCGTTATTGATTATTCTGGTTGCCGCTTCGGCGTTCGCCGGAGCGATGGATATTTATGTGGATTGCGAGGCGAAGTTAAAGGTGGATATCGTGTTTGTGATCGATACGAGCGGATCCTCGTCAACCTATTTCTCGAGTATATTATGGAACTCTGAATGTATCGATTCTCTAATGATGTATTGCGATATTCACTGGGGAATAGTTACTTTCGCTGATTCTGTCGATGGCGATCACGATTACGACCCTACAAATCCTGGCATCGACCTGACGCCTGATTATTCAAGATTCAGAGCCGATATAGCCGCACTGGGATCAAGTGGCGGCGGCGATGCTCCAGAAGAAGCTCTCGATGCCCTTTGGGTTGCCGCAAACTTAATTAATTGGAGGTCGGAAGCTAATCGTGTAGTTTTCCTGATAACGGACGCGGTTTTTTGTGAAAGCTCCGATTCATCGGATTGTTCCAGCTGTAAGAGCAATCTCACCAAAGAAGAGTGTCTGGAAATGCTTCTGTATCATGAGATTATTCTGTATCCGATTATTAGCGACACACTCACTCATGGCGCATGTGTTCCATTGCATCCATATCACCATGATTTTTGGGAACATGCCGCAGACACAACCGGCGGAGAAGTATGGTCGTTAGATGGGTATTGGCGTTCATTGATGTGCGGATGGGCAGATTCAGTAGGCCGAACATCTGCCGATTCAATCTACATTACGAATAACACCGGTTTTTCAGTATTTGCAGAAGTTCATTTGTCTCGGATTAATGGTGGTTGGGTATACCCACTCCTTCTGGATATGGGGTCGATCCCAGCGGGTGAAACTGGAAGAGCGGGTTTCACTTATTGGTATAATCCATCATTAGCAAACCCCGCCTTCCACGTCATCGGGGATTTCGACGGCGGGGCGTTCGTTGAGACTCTGCTGGTTACGCTGGATTCGTGCGGTTGCAACGAGGCGGTGGTGGAGATCGAGCGCGGGTGGAACGCGGTGTCTCTGCCCTCGGATTATTCCACCGTGCCGATTTCGCGTTTCGAGACGGCTATCGGGGAGGCGTTCCTCTATAATTCTATGACCGGCGATTATGAGATGACGGATATTCTCGCGCCGGGGATGGGATACTGGATACTCAGCGACGAGCCCAACCGGGTGATGTTCGCAGGTCAGCCGATGGACGGCATCTGGATGCCGACTTTCCGAGGCTGGAATCTACTTGGTGGAGGGAGTCTGCCATTTTACGCGACGGAGGGCGAGAGCCTTGGCGCGCCGATTTGGCCGATGTTCGAGTATCTCGACGGCGAATACGAGCCGGCGGACATAATCGAAATCGGGAAAGGGTATTGGTTGCTGGAGAACGCGGCTGGAAGGTGGGAAGCGCCGTGAAGGGAAATATTTATGTTGATAATCGCCAGAGAAAGGCTATTATTTAGTTGCTCGAAGTTTAACGACCGGAGGAAAAATGGTCAAACTAAAAGAGAAAAAGCTGATTACCGAAGACGGACGCGAGATAGCGGTTCAGATCGATATGGAGAGTTATCGCGAACTGGAGGAATATATCGAGGATCTCGAGGATTCAATCATCCTTGCCGAGGCTATCAAGAATGCTAAAGGTTTCCGGCTATGGGAGGATTTTGTCTCGGAGTTAAATAGGGAATAATGGGATATAAGCTGACCATCGAAACCTCTGCTGAGAAGGAAATCAGCAAACTTCAGCCAGAAATACGGCAACGAATTGTCGAAAAGGTAGGCGAGTTAACTAACTCTCCGCGGCCTTCAGGATGTCGCAAATTAAGGGTTATGGATGGTTATCGTATCAGAATCGGCGATTATAGAGTTCTTTACACCGTCGATGACGCCAGGGAAGTGGTTACGATTTTTCGGGTAATGAAGCGGGACAAAGCATATAGTTAGCTTATTGGTTGCTGGAAGACACTCCGGGGCGATGGGAAGCGCCGTGAGGAAGATTATTATTGCGATCACGTATTTGGCAGGTTATATTAGATTCAAACGACCAAAGGAGTCATCATGAAACAGAAACTATTGATTTGTGCAATCGTTATTGTCATCGCCCTCCTTTTCGCGGCCTGCGATAAATGGCCGGAGATAGAGGAAGGCAAGGCAGTAAAGGTAATTTACGCGCGGGGAGAACATATTCACGCCGGCGACGAGATTACGTTTTATTATCGCCCTATTAAAGACCCGCCCCATGCGTTTATGATGGATATCACCTATCAGGATTTCTCTTATGAATTGCGATGTCTCGATTATGAGGTAAGGGACGGCATCTACAAGATTTCTTTTGTCACGCCGGGTTCGGTGATGTCGCTAAACATCTTTCCGATGGGCGATGGAAGGCAACCGAGACCATTGGCTTTCGTAGTTCACGACGAGAACGAAGATCCGGTTCGTGGCGCGCTGGGAGCGTTAGCAGGTTCCTGGTGGATCGGCGGATCGGAGTATGGCGATTCCCTTTTTAAGGAAGAACTCGCCAAGAATCCAGATATGGTCGTTTTCTATCGCAATCGGTGGTTTCGATACTCTTTCCGCGACGAGACCCGACCAATCATCGAACAAGAGGTGGATTCTCTGAAAGCCCATGCCGAGGAGAATCATCATATCTACGGCGCTATCGTTTCGGGTTACGCGATGCTTGGCGAACTCGACAGCGCGCTTGTATCGATGCGTAAATATCTTGAACATGACGATATTCATTCGGAGATAGCTTCGCGTGCCGCCATGGATCTGAACTCGTATTCCAGCATTTACGGCAAAGAAGACCGTTCCGAGGAACTGGAAATCAAGCGTCGGATGGCGTTGAGGTTTCCGATGAAACACATCGCCGCAGATTACGTCCAATCCTTGATTTGGAAGAACCAAACCGATGGCAAACCCGACTCCACGGCGGAGGTTTTAATCGATGCGCTTATCGAAGGGGATCCTGCAAATTATTACTTTAAGAGCGAATATCTCGCGGGAATAGGCGACAGTTCCGGTGCAGTCAAAGCCGCGCAGGGTTACGTCGATGCCTTCGAACGTGGCGAAATTCCGCCCTGCGGCTGGTATTTCAGTGATCGTGCACCGGAGATGTTCATTCGTGTCGCGAAAGACCATTTCGAAAAAGGCGATTATCAAAAAGCCCTTATCCGGGCGAAGACCGCCATCGAATATGTAAATCAGGACGATGTCAAAGGGCGTTATTTTGCCTTTTCCGCGAAGTGCAACATAGCACTCGGGCAAATCGATTCGGCTAAGAGTGACATTATTCAGGCGGTTGTCAAGGGCGCAATCGAGGAGTCCAAGGAGCTTCTGCCGGAGATCTACCCGAATCTTCAGCCGGAGGAGGCTTTGAAAGCGGTTTTCGTCGAGGCCTCCGAGCTTGCTCCGAAAGCTCCCGATTTTGTCATCACGACATCTGACGGGGATTCGATTTCGCCGAGAACAGCCATCCTCTGCATGGATTTCTGGAATCCGGGGTGCGGGCCGTGTGTGGCGGAAATGCCTCTCCTGTCGAAGTTCGCCGGCAATCGACAGGATTCGCGAATACGCTTTCTGTCCATCACCGCCGCACCGTCGGAGCATTTCGAAACAACGGAATATCCTCTGGATAACTGGGAGCTCTGCCCCTCGAACAGACAGGTTTTCATGGACATGAAGGTCGGCGCGATTCCCCATTTCTTCCTTGTCGATGAGCGCGGCCATGTCCGGTTCAATCAGATAGGCGCGCCGCTGGACACGTTGTCGGTAGGACTTTTGCTCGATATGCTCCTCGCGGAGGGGGAGCTTGCGAATGGGGAGGCGGAACGGTCAGATTAAGCGTCAGGTCGAATTTTGGCTCAAAAAAACCCTTTGACTGATAGCCTATGAGAGATTATATTTCGACTGATGCTTAACGGCCTTTCGCTTTGGCAGAGGGCACATGATTGGAGTTAAAATGGAATTTAAAATCGTTGTCCATAAGGAGCCGGAAGGCGGCTACTGGGCGGAAGTCCCCGCGATAGTCGGTTGCGCGTCCCAGGGCGACACGATGCAGGAGCTTCTGGCCAATATCCGCGAGGCTATTCAGGGGTGCCTTGATGCCGACGCGGAGATAGTTGGAGCCGATGCTGAAATCCTGACTGTCGCGATATAATGACAGGCAATGAACTGGTCAAGCTTCTTGAAAAGAACGGCTGGGTGGTCGCACGGATCAAGGGAAGTCACTATATCATGAAAAAGGAAGGCGAACGCGCGACATTATCAATTCCAGTTCATACCGGAACAGAAATCAAACCGGGACTCTTAAATTTCATTTTGAAAACAGCTAGTTTGAAGAGATGAATCATGAATAAACAATCCGACCGCCGTTTTGCATATATGATGCTCCTCCCCGCCGCGCTGATTTTATTCTTGGGTTGCTCTTCTATTCCTACCGTTAATATTCATCCGGCCAAACCTGTTGAAAATAATCATTTTGAGTTTCAGGGAGATATGCTACTCGCTTATGACCCCGCTCAGATGATAACAAAGACAGATTTTTCAAGCTTCAAGGATATTATTTATCCATTGGTTGGTTTTTCCGGGCGATATGGAATAACCGATAAGACGAGCATCGGTGCTATGTTCAATTTTTTTTCCCCACTCTTTGGATTTGAAACAAACATAAAACAATGTATTGTAGCCGGGGACAATCGTTGGTTCTCTTTAGAACTCGGTGCCGGTGCAAATCTTAAATCCGATTATGATAATTATTACTTCTATACCGGCGCGCTTTATGAATACCATATTCCATGCGATTTAGGTTTCAATATCAGGTTTTCCGGCTATTGTGCGAATGTCGATATCGATTCTATCAGTAGTTGCGAAACCGTTGATGGTTTTTATCGTCTTTTCTTTCCGCAACTCGGATTATCGATTCTCTCCCCAGACTGGGGTGGTAGATTGGCTCTAAATTTCGATGTCATTTACTTTGAAAATCCAATCGATGAAGAATGGTATCCGGGGTATAGCTTCGGTATAAGTGGATATGGTAACCCTCTTTCGAAGAAGACCGGAGATAATTATGAATAAATCCTCCGACCGACGGTTCGCATACCTGATGCTCCTCCCCGCCGCGCTGATCGTGGTGGCGGTGGTGCTTTATCCTTTCATCTACAACTTCATCATCTCGATGTCGAACATGTCCATGCGCAATTTTCACAGCTGGAATATTATCGGCTTCGGCCAATACGCCAAGGTCTTCGGCGAGAAGCTGTTCTACTCGGTTTTCGCGAAAACGGTCATCTGGACGGTTGTCAATGTTTTTTTCCATGTTACATTGGGCGTTATGCTGGCGATGCTCCTCAACCGCACCCTTCCCGGCAAAGGTATCTTCCGCACTTTGCTGATAATCCCCTGGGCGATGCCGCAATACATCGCCGCGCTGACATGGCGGGGGATGTTCAATTACCAATACGGCGCGATTAATTTAATAATCACCCGCTATCTATCCATGAACCCCGTAGAATGGCTCAAATCCCCCTTCGAGGCTTTTACAGCTTGCATATTAACCAACATCTGGTTCGGATTTCCATTTATGATGATAATCGCTCTCGGAGGGTTACAATCCATCGATAGGTCGTTATACGAGGCGGCAGAGGTGGATGGCGCATCGAGATGGCGGCAGTTCTGGAGCATAACTGTGCCTCTTCTGCGCCCGGTGATGGTGCCTGCGATAGTCCTCGGCACAATCTGGACGTTTAATAATTTAAACGTGATGTGGCTCGTTTCCAACGGCGGCGAGCCGGCGGATTCGACGCATATTCTCGTGAGTTATGTATATAAGGCGGCGTTCAACCTCTACCGCTACGGCTACGCGGCGGCGTTCAGCGTTGTGATATTTATTATTCTTTTGTGTTTTTCAATACTCTTCGTCAAGCGAACCAAAGGCACCGAGGCCGCGTATTAGATAGTTTGCTTTATTGTAATATTCTTATCTACAGTAGTTTATCTGCGTCGCGAAAGAAGGAACATTCTTAATAATTGCATAATTGCCATAGCCGTTGCGGCTACGTAGGTCATCGCGGCGGCGGCGAGAACCTTCTTCGCACCCTCAAGCTCACCTGCAGAAAGATAACCACCCTCTTGCAGATGGAAAGCCGCCCTGCGCGAGGCGTCGTATTCAACAGGAAGAGTAATTAGCTGAAATACAACCGCACCGGCAAAAAGCAAAATGCCTATCTGGATAAGCAAAGGAGTGCGCATAAGAAAACCGATAATGAAAAGAGGCCACGCCATCCACGAGCCGACCTGAACCACAGGCACAATTGCATTACGAAAACTTAGCGGGAAGTATCCGTTTGCATGCTGAATAGCATGCCCAACCTCGTGTGCGGCAATTCCGACTGCGGCAATGCTATCGGAGTTAGAAATCCCCTGTGATAACCGAAGCTTTTTATTACGTGGATCATAATGATCTGTTAAATTACCCGACACATTTTCGATTTCGATATCGCTTAGTCCCGCCGAATCGAGAAGTCTTCGTGCAACTCGCAACCCAGTAAGACCCCTTCCTGTGCTGATTCGAGAATAGGCGTCATATGTTCTATTAAGTTTCCCCTGCGCCCATATAGCAAGAATGAGCGCCGGAATAAGAATAATAAATGTTGGATCCCAGAAAAACATGGTATCCTCCAATCAATGTTATGCAAATGTTTCGCCGTTGAAACCCCAGTTCTCATGACTATATTCCTTGAATATGACATAAGTGCTGTTCGGCGAAGAATATGTATATCTATTGACAGTCTCTGTGAGTGCTAATGTAAGTTCGGCTTTTCTCAAAGAATCAATCTTTCCGAGTTGAGAATATTCAATTAGAGCTGAACTTGTTTTTACCCCAAGTCGCAGAAATCTCTTATCTTCGATTAGAATCATAATGTATTCCGAAGGTTTACACGTAATTCTATGAATTACATCTGAAATCGAATCGTTCAACGCGATTTTGGAATCTTCCGAAATCTCATCTGAGATTAATATTTTTACAAGCGGCATTTATTCCTCCATTTCGATAAGTTTATTGTTTTTACCGAGATTCAGTGCGACAATGGTTGCTCCATCTCCGCCTTCATGCATCTCAGCTATTTTCCATTCATCGACACGTTTATCTTTCGTGAGTTTCTCTCGTATTTTTTCGCGAAGCGCACCTGTCCCCTTGCCATGTATGATATTCAGGCGAGGCAATTGAACCACTATTGCGTTCGTAATCCATTTGTCGATATTGTCCCATGCCTGCTCGAAACTCATGCCCCGAAAATCCATCGCGATGGGCACCTGAGGTCTGTCATAGCGAAGTTGCCCCCCCCTCGGTTTCGATTGAGTCTCCTCTTTAGGCTCCATCGCCGCGCTGGAGTGCATTCGAACCTTCAATCCGTCGATTTCGACCGTAATATATCCCTGCGAGTCGGTTTCACGAAGAACCATACCGTGTTTTTGCATTCGGTATAACCATACTCTATCGCCTTTTTTCAAATCCCTCGCTACGCCTCGCTTTTTCCTCTTTTCCTGCTTAACCTCGCTAAGCTTTTCCTTGACCGTCTCACGCGCCTTCTCGGCGGCCTCTTCTGCTTTCCGAAACGAACGAAGTTTTTCGTCTATCTTGCGTTTTTCGATCGCGAGCTCGCGCTCGAGCATCTCGAGTTTGTCGTCATCGTATCGTTTGCGAAGCTCTTCGAGTCTATGTTCGCGTTCACGATTAGTTTTAATAAGCGCGTTGAGGACATCCCTGTCTTTTCCGATTGCGCGAAGTTCAGTCTTGCTTTTCGCGGAAAGCATTTCAGCCTCTTCAGTCTTTTTTTGCAAATCAGCAATTAATCGGTCGATATGCGATCCCTCCGCGCCTATAAGCTTGCATCCGCGTTCGAGAACTTTTTCTGAAAGACCGAGCCTTCTCGCAATCTCGAAAGCCCAAGACCTTCCGGGGGCACCTGTTTTAAGGGTGTATGTCGGTTGAAGAAGATCCTGATCGAAAACCATCGCGCCGTTTTGAACGCCCTCTGTAGCTACGGCGAGAGCTTTCAACCCGCCGAGATGCGTTGTAACGAGCACATATGAATTACGGCTTATAAGCTCCTCAAGAAGTGCGCGTGAAAGTGGCGTGCCTTCCTCCGGATCTGTTGCGCTTCCAAGTTCGTCGATTAGAACCAAAGAGCTTTCATCGGCACTTTCAACGGCCTCCTGCCAGCGTTTGACATGCGAAGCGAAGCTTGAAAGCGAGTCGTCGATGGACTGTTCATCGCCGATGTCAGCGAAGATTGCCGAAAGATGCGGAATTTTCGATTTGGGGTCGGCCGGGATCGGCAAGCCGCTGTTCGCCATCGCGCATAAAAGCCCCGAGGTTTTAAGTGCGACTGTTTTACCACCCATATTTGGTCCGGTTATTACCAATGAACGATGTCCCATCGGCAAATCAATATCGAGTGGCACCGCTTTAAATCCCGGTTTCTCTTCCTCGTCGATAAGCAACATTGGATGACGCGCATTGATAAGCGAAAAGCCTTCCGATTCACCATAAATCGGCGCAAAAGCATCGAAACGTTTCGACATCCTCGCGCAAGCCACAAGAAAATCAACATGCGACAGAATCTGAACGTTACATTCGAGTTTTATCGAATTCGCTCTCACAAGTTCAGTCAGCAGTCTCAGAATCCGCTCGCGTTCGGCTTTTTCGGCAAGCTCGAGTTCGCGAAGCTCGTTATTCATCTCCACAACAGGAAGCGGCTCGATAAACAAAGTCGCACCACTAGAGGATCTGTCGTGAATAACCCCTTGAATTTCCGTTTTATACTCGATTTTAACTGGAAGCACAAATCTTCCGTTGCGAAGAGTAATTAGCTCTTCCTGAAGATATTTCTCGAAACTCGGGTTATGAAGATAGCTTTCGAGTTTTTCCTGAAGTTTGGCATGGATAGCTGTTCTGCGTTTGCGAAGCTCTTTCAGAAGAGGCGTCGCGTCTTCCATGAGTTCGCCGGGGGCTATGATAACCTCGGCTATCCGGTTGCCCAGTCCGGGGATTTCATCAATCGATTCGAGAAGCGATTTTAGCCGCGGCCGATTCTCACAACCCCTCGAAGCGAACCTCGCCAACCGATTGCAAATGTCAGCAAGAAGGCCGATTTTCCACAAATCCTCCGCTTCGAGAACACCATCCTTTGCCGCAAGTTTTATCTGACGGCGGACATCGTATAACCCACCCAAATCAGGTTGTCCGGCCTCGCGAAGAGAATTCATAACCTCTTCGATCAACTCCAACCTCGATCTTATCAGCTCAGGATCGTCGAGAGGATTCAGCTGTTCCGCGGCTTCTTTTCCCAAATCCGAATCGCAAAGTTCGCAGAGCATCCGGCGAATCCTTCCAAACTCGAGAACCTCAAGAGCATGCTCCGTGGCCTTTCTTTTTATCGTATCCGAAAATTCCATAATACAAACTCCTCATTCGAGTTTACAAAATATCATTAACACTCGATATTTCAAGGTTTTTTGTTGCGTTTGCAGAGGATGATGTGCAAATTAAAATCAAAAAAGAATGGGAGGAAGGATGAACAATAAAGGATTAGTAATAACGATTCTCTTCGTGGTGCTCGTTATTATCGCGGTAATTCTCTACTCAAACCTGACAACACGTGAAACAAATACTTTCGCCATAATAATGACCTCTGATCTGCAGAGCCAAATTGCACCCTTCGAGGCAAACATCGACGGTGAGAAAGTCCTAATAGGAGGAATTGCACGAATCGCATCCGCCTCGAAGAAAGCAAGCGAGACAGCCGACTACTTTGCCTTCTTTTCCTCCGGCGACGACCTGATGGCGCCGCTGTTCAATGTTTTCGGTGGCAAACCAGAGATGTCACTCATGACTCTTGCTGGATATATGTGTGTAACTCCGGGCAATCACGAGTTTGATCGAGGTGCGGACGCCTATGCCGAAGCAATCAAATCCGCCGGATTCAATTTTGTCGCGGCGAACATGGATTTCGACAACGAGTATCTCGACAGCCACATAAATGATTTCTACCTTTGGACACCGGGAGAATACAATATTCACGTCTTCGGCCTGATGACCCCTGATTTCGAACGTCTTACCAAAGGCGAAGGGATTAGGGTCGATAGGAATTTCATCGCTGTGGCGAAAGCTCAGGTCGAGCTGGCGAAGAAGTCGAAACGCGACATGATTATTGCTATAACCCACCTCGGCCTCGATCTCGATCGCAAACTCGCGGAAGCTGTGCCGGAAATCGATATCATTGTCGGCGGACACAGCCACGAATTCGCGTATGAAACCATCGGTAAAACAATAATCATCCAAGCCGGTGCCGGCGGAAGCCACATCGGGGTTCTTCGCTTCGACTTCGACGGAAAAGAAATCTCAAATCATAGTTGGGAAGAAGTTTTGCTTGATTCGTCAGTGGGTTCAGATGAAACTATCGACTCGATTGTCAATTTTTACACCTCGGCTATGCAGGAAAGCCTTGGCCAAATAATCGGGAAAACTCTTGTCGAAATAGATGCCCAAAAAAGCTCTGTCCGCACCCGTGAGGCCGCAATCGGTAATTTTATCGCTGATTCGTGGCTCGATTGGATCGACGGCGCGGATATCGCCCTTGTAAACGGCGGATCGATTCGAGGCGACAGAATCTATCCTGCTGGAGATTTAACCTATCTCGATGTCTTATCAATCATCCCCTTCCGGAACGAGATTTTCGAAGCGACAATGACTGGTGAGCAAATCTCCCGAGTGCTTGAAATGTCAGCCTCTGCAATTCGCTTCAACGACGATTATTGCGCCGACACATGCCGAATTGCCTATGGCGGATTCCTGCAGGTCGGTGGAGTAACTTTCCACATCGACCTCTCACAACGTCCCTTCGAAGCAATTTACAAAGGGCGAAACGTTTCAGACATCATAGATTCGGGAAGTAGGGTTTCGAATATCGAAGTGAAAACCGAGTCCGGCTGGGGTCCCATCGACCCGAAGGGAGAATACAAGGTGCTTGTAAGCAGTTGGCTGGCTTCTGGTGGCGATGGTTATTACATTTTCCTCGATGAGGTGTCGGAAAAGAAATCGACATCCGTTTACGACACCGACATAATGGTCGAGTATCTTCGCAAAAACTCCCCCATCTCGCCAAGAACTGATACGAGAATTCGAATTATGAAATAAACGGAGTCATTAGACAAAGCATCCTTGATTATACGGGCGGGATAAACCCCGCCCTTTGTTTTCGGAAATAATCGAAGGCTTGCTTCAGGAAACATAGCAAATTATGCCCTATGGCAATGGAACTCGATGATCGAGATTTAGATAGGAGTTAAAAAGCTGGCCGGATGACAATTCGAACTCCCATAGATTATCGAATGTGCGTGCGATACTCGCGCGAAAAACCTGCCCTGTCGTGCTCGAAGTCGATCCGAACCTAAGCTCGATACCGTAATCCCCAACTATTTTATCTCCCAAATCACGAAGATGATAGGTCTCCCGCGAGGCATCCCAAGCAGTGCCGAAATCCACAAAAGCGCATGCTCCCACCCTAATCGAAAAAAACTCGTATGGCGTAAAAAGCCGATACTCCAAATTCCCAAAAATAGTGCGGTTTCCAACCTGCATATTCGTCGGGTAGCTACGAAGACATGTTTGCCCGCCTACGTGATAAAAAGACTCCGGAGATTCATTGGAAATTGTGCCATAAAACAATCTTCCAGCAATTCGACTCCAGAAGAATTTATCGGAAAAAAATCTAAAAGACGCCGAATAGGACTCTGTTTGAGATAATTTAAGAGCATGACAAGAAAAAGCGCTAAAAAAAGGTCCAATTGGAAATCCGAAAGTGCCGGAAAATCTCCCATAGGGTGACATCCCCTCGGGTCCGGCTCCTCCCTCAAGACCTATCGACACACCAAAAGGGATATCCTCGGTTATCCCAAATGCATCAACATCCCTCGCCGTGAAATATCTCCTTTCGACATAACTTAATCCGGCGCTTAAAACCCCAACTTCACGATGATACTCCTGTGGAAAATCGGGGAACTCCCCTCCCATTTTCTCGCGTTTCAGCGATGAGTAGCTTAATCCCGCACCAAGGCCAATCTTCTCGCCAAAGATGTATTTAGCACCGCCATAGACCGATTGGTCGTCGATAGTGTAGTCCGCGCCTTGGATATGTCCATCCTGCCATGTTGTGTGCTCCCCTCCGCAAACATATCCGCCAAATCGCCATATAAGCGGGTCGCAATCTCTGCGCCTGTCCCGGCTTATCGCCAACGATGTCTGAGTCGGACCGATTGATTTCGTCGCATCGGAGTAATAGACCGATAAATCTGAATGGAAAGGCAAAACCTTCGAGAGCTTCAGCCCGGAAAACCAGCTGTCATAGTCCTCATCGTGGCGAAAACCTCCTCGAATTCCCACTCCATAACCAAGAAGATTCACTTCCTCGAATTCCACAGCCCATTCATAAACTCGGCCTTCGTAAGCCATCGAGGGCGAAAGTTTCGTCGTCCATAGATCTTGGACAATTATCACCGCTACTCTTCCGCTATCTGTATCGATAATCTCGACAGTCGCCTCTCCAAAAAACTGTGTCTCGCGAAGGCGACGTGCTGTCTCGCAGGCCAAATCATCGCCAACAGTGTCCCCAATTTCGAATGGGACGAATCTGTTAACAGTCGAAGGTTTTGAGTTCACATGAAAAGAATTCCCCAGATTATAGACCCATCTATAATCATATGGCCCCCAATATGTTATTGGATATTCGAAAGGCGGCTCTACAATAATGTCGATATATCGGATGCCTTGAGCCGCAGTAAAAACCACAGACACAAGGAAAATCCCAAAGAATATATTATTCCACCGGTGGAAGGTCATCCAACTTGAATTCGCCCTCTTCGTCGAGGCCGAGGGTTTTCAGTTCGCCTTGGAATGATGTTAGTCTCTCATAACACCAAGTGGCGAGTTCGCGGGCTTTTTTGTAAATCTCTATCGATTCCTGAAGATCAACCGAGCCGGATTCGAGAGCAATAACAAGCTTCTCCAATTCGTTCATCGCTTCTTCGAAATTCCGCTCCTCGGTTAATTCAGCTTCGTCGGCTTTTTTCTTTGCGCGTTTCTTTTCCACTTTGTCAGAGGCTTCCTTGTCGCCGAATAGGTTTTGAAAATCTTCATTCATGGTTATTAGCCTTCTTTCCGGTCGAAAACTTCGCAAAATTAGCCGGCAATACCCTTCGAAGCTCCTCAAGCGAAGTTTTTCCCAATCTTACCATCCGAAGACCCTCTTCCCACAATCCCGGAATATCAGCTTCCCTAACCGCCTCCTGCATTTTAGCAGAATCTAATTCATTTGCGATAAGGTAAGGCCTCATTACATCGCCGGGAATCACCTCATATATGCCGATCCGCCCCGAATATCCGCTGTTGCATGCAGGACACCCAACCGCCTGATATGTCTCTATCTGACGTCCGCCAACATCGAAGATAACCTTCTTCTTGCATTCGGGGCAAAGCTGACGCATGAGCCGCTGAGAAATAACAAGGTCGATCGTATCGGCAATAAGATAATGCTCGATTCCCATATCCACAAGACGAATCGCACTATCCACTCCAGAACGTGTATGTAATGTGCTCAGCACTAAATGGCCGGTCAACGCCGCACGAATGCATATTTCGGCGGTTTCAGAATCGCGCATCTCGCCGACAAGGATTATATCCGGGTCATGCCGAAGAATCGCCCTAAGCGAAGACGCAAAATCCAGACCTATCGAAGGCCGCACAGTCATCTGGTTGATTAGCGGAAAACGATATTCCACAGGGTCTTCGACCGTAAGAATCTTCTTATCAAGCGAATTTATCATCCTGAGTATCGAATACAGGGTCGTCGATTTTCCGCTTCCTGTTGGACCAGTGGTAATTATCAATCCCGAAGGATTTTTGCATGCGGCCTTTATAACATCGATTGCCCAATCGCTAAAACCTAAACTCTCGATATCGAACTTCATCGTATCCTGAACGAGAATTCGGATTACGACATTCTCGCCCTGAATCATCGGTATCGTCGAAATCCTCATATCGACGTGCTTGCCCTCGTATTCTATCCTAAAAGCACCATCCTGAGGCAATCTGCGCTCGGTGAGATTCATATTTGCAAGAACTTTGATCCTCGCAACCATGCCGGTGTGCTGTTCGAGTTTGAAAATAAATGCCTCTTGCAAAAGGCCATCCACTCTGTATCTTGCCCTCGATATCCCGTTGTCCATCTCGATATGAATATCCGAAGCCCCTCTACGAATCCCCTCTATCAAAAGCATATTAACGGACTTAATGTTTACGGCGGTCTTTGATTCATATCTGAGTTTCTGCTCTGAAAGATCGGCGTCCTGCGCAATCACGAGGTCTTCGTCAAAATACTGAAGGAGCGATTCGGAGGTAACCTGCTTTTTGGTGTAATACATCTCGAGAGCTTTGCGGATCTGCGTTCGTCCCGCAAGAACAGGGACAATGCGCATCCCTGCAGTAAAGGTCAAAAGCTCCATCGCGATGGAGTTGAGCGGATCGTCCATTGCCACGACAATATTGTTCCCCTCGCGGCGGACAGGAATAAGATCATATTTGCGCGCAACCTTCTCCGGAATCAAGTTTATCACGGCGGGATCGATTTCTTCGCTCGAAAGGTCGATATGCGGAATGTTAATCTGCTCCGAAAGGGCTGTTCCAAGCTCTTCCTCGCTAAGATAGCCAAGTTTAATTAGAAGCCGTCCAAGTTTCTCGCCCGTTTTCCGCTGACGTTCGAGGGCATCTTCGAGCTGGATTCTATCGATTGTGCCCTGATTTACAAGTATTTCGCCGACATGTTTTTTCACGGATGCCTTTCTTCATTTTCAATCCCATTATTATGCTTAATTCCGAATTCGTATTCAAAGTTTTTTTTCTTGTATTCGCACGAATATTATTATCAAATCAAATCTATGGCTTGAAATCCTTCCCCCAAATCATATCTTACATGCGAGGTGAATAATGGAAAAGGAAACTAAATTCGACAAACTCGTTGAGATAGTAAACACATTGCGTTCCCCGGATGGTTGCCCCTGGGACAGACAGCAGACCCACGAATCGCTCAAGCAATACCTCATCGAAGAAGCCTTCGAGGTCATCGAAGCTGTGGAAAAAAGCAATGACCAAGACCTCTGCGAAGAGCTTGGAGATGTGCTTCTTCACATCATTTTCCACGCACAGATTGCCTCGGAGCGCGGCGCTTTCGATATTAGCGATGTCATTGATGGAATATCCGAGAAAATCGTTGGAAGACATCCGCATGTATTCGCCGAAGGCGAGGCTTCTACCTCAGAAGAAGTTCTCCGCGAATGGGAACAAATCAAGCTTCGCGAGAAAAAGGCCAAAAAAGGCGAATCATCACTCCTCGATGGCCTGCCCCTCTCTATGCCCGCGCTTTTGGTAGCCCAAAGAATGCAGGAAAAGGCATCGCGAATCGGTTTCGACTGGCCGGATGGCAAATCGGTTTGGCTGAAGGTTCGTGAAGAATTCGCCGAGCTCGACGAAGCAATTCAAAAGGGCGAACAAAACCACATTCAGGAGGAATTTGGCGATTTTCTTTTCGCACTCACAAATATGGCGCGTTTTCTGGATTTTTCGAGCGAAATGGTCCTTCGCGAGGCAATAATGAAATTTAAACGACGTTTCGCACATGTCGAAAAACGCGCAAAGCAAGAATCCGACAAACTTCTCCCCCTCGAAATCCTCGACACCTTCTGGGACGAGGCAAAGGCGATGGAAAAATGTGAGGAGGCCGATTAACAATGTCCATAAAAGACAACATCGCCCGATTGCGCACTGAAATCGCTGAAACCTGCGCGCGCGCCGGAAGAGAAGAATCGGAAATCACTATTGTCGCCGCAAGCAAATATGTCGATTACGATGGAGTTTCCGAAGCCTTCGAGGCCGGAATTCGGAACTTCGGCGAAAACCGCCTTCAAGACGCCCTCGAAAAGATTGAAAAATGCCCAAAAGAGATTTTGTGGCACTTCATCGGCCATCTTCAACGAAACAAAGCGGCCAAGGTCGTAGGAAATTTCGAGCTAATCCACTCAGTAGATTCCTTCCGACTCGCAGAAAAAATTCAGCAAGTTGCAGAAGAAAGCGCTGTCACACAGAGAATCTTGCTCGAAGTCAATATCAGCGGTGAGGAATCGAAATTCGGCCTCGAAATGGATTCGGTATCGAAACTGGCCGAGGACATTATCTCACAGAAAAACCTTCGCCTTATGGGCTTTATGACAATGGCACCCTTTGTCGATGACGAAGGGCTTGTTCACTCCATTTTCAAGGGTTTAAGACGTTTACGCGACGATGTCCAAAAAAATCTCTCTGCCGAATTGCCCTATCTTTCGATGGGCATGACAAACGATTGGCAAATCGCGGTCGAAGAAGGCGCGACGCATTTACGGATTGGCTCTGCGATTTTCAAGTAGTAAAATGAGAAATTTGAGAATAGGAATAATCGGTGCTGGCAGAATTGGAACTGCACTCGCATTTCATCTCTCCCGTGCGGGATGGCGGATTGCCGGAATTCAAGACATCGAAAAAGATCGTGCGGAAAAACTCGCGCGGATTATCCCGACCGGAACAGCTTCATCGCCAAAAGAACTCGCACGCAGAGCCGATATTCTCTTTTTATCCGTCCCCGATTCCGAGATTGCGCATATCGCGGAATCCCTTGGAGAAATCGAAAAATACCGCGCGAGATTTCTCTTCCATTTCAGCGGAATCCTTCCGGCACGAATATTACACCTCGCCGGAATGGAACGCGCGGTCTATTCGCTCCACCCCTTTGGCGGAATACCACCGGGTGCACTTGAAAAAAATCCATTTTTCGGTCTCTATTTCAGCGGCGAAGGCGAATCTCCAGCGAAACCCATCGCAACTCAAATCGCCAAGGACCTCGACGGAATTTTTGTAGAAATAGATTCATCAAAAAAAACAACCTACCATCTCGCGGCGAGTTTGGTCGCAAATCACATGTTCGCATTGCTTTCCGCAGGAGAAAGGCTCATGGCGGAATCCGGCCTTCAAGAAACGATTTCTAAATCGATGATAACTCAACTCGCAAAAAGCGCTATCGAAAACTATAGAGAACATGGCGCATTGGAGGGTCTCACTGGCCCGGTCGTGCGAAAAGACGAGCTTACGATTGCCGAACACCTCATCGAAGCTGACAAACACGGGCTTTTCGAGCTATATTCCGCCGGAATCGTAGAACTGCGAAGGCTTATGTCAAATGCTAACGAGGATATTATCGATTAGGCGTGTCGAACCGATTTTTGCGGCAAGTAATATAAGGTAGTCTCCGGCGCGAAATTCATCGATCTCTTCGAGATTTCCCGGATCGACGACCGCGATATAATCTATTCTGAAATCCCCTGCCAAAAGAATTTTATCTCGAATCATCTCGATAACTTCGGATGAATTGGACAGACTCCCCGACTCGACCGCCGATTTTGCGTCGGAAAGCGCACGATATAGAGCCGGCGCGGCTTGCCTTTCGTCCGCAGAAAGATATTTGTTCCGCGAAGACATCGCCAAGCCATCCGGCTCACGGACAATCGGAGCAATAATGATATCGATACCAAAATTCAAATCTGCGGCCATACCTTTAATAATTACAGCCTGTTGCGCGTCTTTTTGGCCAAAAACCGCAACATCCGGTCTAACAATATTGAAAAGCTTGGCTACAACTGTCGCTACACCGGCAAAATGCCCCGGTCGGCTCGCACCGCAAAGAATCCCGCTAAGCTCCTTAACGACTATCTCAGTCCGAAATCCCCTCGGATACACATCTTCCTTCGATGGATAAAAAACGATATCCACATTCTCGCTCGCACAAAGCCTTTCATCACGCTCAAAATTTCGCGGGTAGGAGTCGAGGTCTTCATTTGGGCCAAATTGAGTGGGGTTAACAAAGATACTTACCACAAGAATATCACTCTTCTCACGTGCAATCCTCATCAGCGACAAATGTCCTTCGTGTAGAAACCCCATTGTAGGCACAAAACCGATTGTCGCGCCTCCTTTTCGAACAGACTTCGACAACGAAACCATCTCATCGACAGTGCGGATAATCTTCATGATTTATGAGTAACTTTCTTTTTCGTTAGGAAAGGTCTTATTTTTGACGTCTCGAGCATATTCTTCGCCGGCATGCTCGATTTCTTTGGATAAATTCGCATACTTCCTGACGAATCTTGGCTGAAATTCGTCAAATAGCCCCAGCATATCGTTAACAACTAAAATTTGCCCATCGCAGCCCGGACCCGCACCAATTCCAATTGTGGGAATTCTTAGAGTTTCGGTAATTCTCGAAGCAAGCTCGGTTGGAACCTTTTCGAGGACAAGGCTGAATACACCTGCATCCTGCAAAGCCAAAGCCGCCTCGATAACCCTTTCAGCATCGATTTCGCTCTTGCCGACAAGCTTATATCCACCAAATTTATGGATCGATTGCGGCGTCATCCCAATATGTCCCATCACAGGGATACCCGAATTGAAAATGGTCTTTATATGAGGAATAGCGGCACGACCACCCTCTAATTTCACCGCCTGAGCTCCGGCTCGAACGAGTTCGCCGGCACTTAATACAGCATCACGAACCGAAGGCTGATAACTCATAAAAGGCATATCTGCAACTAAAAAAGCTCTTGAAAGCCCCTTCGCAACAGCACGTGTATGATAAACTATCTGCGCCAAATCCAATGTCAGCGTTGTCTCCTCGCCGTAAACCACCATATTCATCGAGTCCCCAACGAGAATAAGATCGATTCCGGCACGATCCAAAAACTTCGCGGTAAATGTGTCATAAGCGGTAAGAGAAGCGATAGGCTCACCGCGCTTTTTGAAATCGACAATATCGTGAACTGTCAGGCGTTTGGACATTTCTTACCCCCATAAGGACGGATTTGCTGAAAAATATTCGGTGCCGAAAATCGGCCGGCATATTCTTTCATATAAGGTCAAAAACGCGTCCCTGCGAGTCAAATCGAGGCTCTCCGTATTCACAACAAGCAAAGGGCTTGCATCGTAATTGAAGAAGTAATAATTATACGCCTGACAGAGCTTATCGAGATAATCCTCGTCTATTCGCTTCTCGTAGGCTCTTCCGCGATTTTTGATTCGACGGATTAAAACCTCCGGAGTAGCTTGAAGATAGATGACCAAATCCGGGCGAGGCACATCGGTCTCAAGATTCCGCTCGACCTCTTCGTAAAGACGAAGTTCGGCCTCGGAAAGGGTGATATAGGCGAATATTTTGTCTTTGTCGAAAACGTAATCCGAAATCACAACATCGTGAAACAAATCTGCGGAATTAAGATCCGAAAGCTGTTTGAACCGGGAAAGTAAAAAGAAAATCTGCGTCGCGAAAGCATGCCGAGCGGGATCTATATAGAAATCAGCCAAAAATGGATTCTCCTCAAATTGCTCCAAAACAAGTTTTCCGCCGAATTCTTTCGCAATACGCTCGGCGAGAGAGGTTTTCCCGACTCCAATTGGGCCTTCTACAGCGATGTGTTTATAGATTGCCATCTTTCGTCTTCCGTGACCCCATAAACCGTTCTGTCCATTTTCGTTATCTCTGCAAGATGCGCATTCAGTCGTTTTCCGGTGATTGGATGAACCGCGAGCGGAATAATATCCAAAAGCGGAACAAGGAAAAAATCGCGCATAGGAAGCCCCGGATGCGGAATTATCAGTTCCGGAGACTCGATATTACGGCTTCCCCAAAGTGCGATATCGATATCGATTATCCGCGGCCCCCAATCGAACTTTTTCTGACGTCCCAATTCCCGCTCAACCGATTTAATCTCGCGAAGCAAATCCCATGGCGACATCTCAGTTTCGAGACATACCGCGCCATTGACAAAATCTGGCTGGTCGAGATAACCATAGGGACGAGTTAGATACAATTTGCTAAACGCAACAACAGAGCCGTATGCGGCAAGTTTCGATTTGGCGTTTGCCAGAAGACCTTCGCGGTCGCCAAGATTCGACCCGAGGACTAAATAAGCTTTCTCTATCAAAACTCACCCCGCGTCGTTTCTATTTCGATATAATCCAAATTCCCAGGGAAAGGGGGATTATTCTTCCGAACCTTGACCCGAAGACCATGCGGCGAAAAATTCTCGAACAGAGAATCGGCAATCCGCTCAGCAATTGTCTCCGTGAGGTGGAAAGTATTTCTGGTGATAAGCTCCCCCACCGCGCGGTAAATTTCCTCGTAGTTAATCGTATCCCTAAGGTCGTCGGAACGTGCCGCCTTGAGGGTGTCATATGACAGCTCGACATCCACACTAAAACGCTTGCCCACCTCTTTTTCAGCAGGCGAAACACCGTGATACCCATAAAAGGACATATTTTGAATCCTAATGATACCCATAGTTAGATGAAAATAGTCCAATCGAAGGCAGTTGTCAATAAGAAACCCGGCATTTTATAAAACGCCGGGCTAAAACATGCGAATAAAATAGCTCCTATCCGCTGGATAATCGGCAGGTTACAGTAACTCTGGCCGCATGAGGATAATCGTCGAGTGAACCGCTTCGATTTATTTGAAGCCGGAAAAAAGCATGAACCCTATTCATTCCAGTCGCGCTGAGCAAAGCCAACGAAACCGCTCCCTCGTGTTCGTAAACCAAGGATGAGCTAAATGGTCTGAACCTGCCCGAAGCCAGATACCAAACCGGCGAACCGGGGCGAAGAATATCATCCGTTTCAAATTCCGTAATATCCGGCCCAGTCGTAACTGTGGGATCGCAAAGAATAAGCCCCAAGGTGTATCGTGAAGGCTCAGAAGTCATCGTCCAAGTGTCTCTGCTTATCCATGGTTCGGCATCAGGAGCTGTTACGATGTCCTCGTCGCCAATATGAAAAGCCAAATCGAGAAGAGCCGCTTCTATATTCTCGATAATAATGGGTTCCTCTTGCGAAAGATCCTCGCCGGGGTAAAGATCGTAAACCGCCCAAACATCCGGACCGGTGATCTTGAATCCAACCGTCGGGACAATTCGAAATGAGGCATAAACCGTTGCCGTATTCGCTCCGATACCGCCTACAAGGTCGGGATCGCTGGAGGTTTCCATAACCACCGTGGCGGTTGGAGACCACGCGGAAATCAACGGAAAAGAGGCAAGAAAAAACCAAATTAAACTTCTTTTCACATTCATCTTATTACAAACCGAACGAACCTTCCATCCTTATATTCGCCATCAACCTTGATGAAAATTAAAGATTCGTAAATCTTCTCGCCAAGGGCTTCACGTGGGAGATTAAATTTCACAGCTTGTTCAGCCGTCTCGCCAGGATTCAATTTAACCTTGGGACTGCTCTTAAAGAAAAGAAATCCCTTTTTCTTAGCTTGAATCCAACCCCTATCGGAAATCCAAGAATCCTCATCGCCGATTAGCGGGATAATATCGAGGCTCATACCCTTTATTTCATCGCCATAACTGGGAGAATAATTCATAAAAGTATATGTGTGGGGTTTGTCATCGTTATTCATGAAGTTGAAACTTAATTCACCTGTTGTCGGTTCGTCTTCCGCAAATGTAGCAGTCCAAAGGCTCGGGCTGATAACCAGTGGCTCTTCCCATTCTCTTGAAAGACTATTCGGCATCGATTTCGTTTCGACAAACCAGCGTCCCTGTGCACCCAATTGAATAGTAGTGAATCCAACATTTTCTTGGTCAATCCCACTTTGAACAACCGAGACAGTGAAGCCCCATGCTCGGTTCAAATTGGCCGGTTCATCGGGGATTTCGATAGAAATCGGCACAATCACCGAATCATATGCTGGAATAGTAGCCTCATTGGTCTCGAGTTTGACCCACTCGATATCTGCAAGAGGATAATAGCCGCGAAGATTAACCCCTGAAGAAGCGCTAATCGAATAAAACATCGGAGAATCGTTGACATTGACTATCTTCAAAGGCGGAAGAGGAGCCTCAACCCCAAGTTCGCGTACAAAAGTAAGGCAAGCGCCTGGTGAAATGGAAATTCCTGCGGTAAAAGCAACTTGACAAAGCGCAAACAACAGAATTGCGGTCAATATGTTTTTTCTCATGCTAAGTATCCTTCCTACTAAGGATGTTGTTTTTTCTCTACTTCATTTTAAGTTATGTTTTACAATTGCGCAAGTGTTTTTTGTCGAAAGAAAAACTATAGTCCTGTGGACTTCTTCCAATTTTTAAAAACTGCAATGATGTTAGCCACGTTTTCGCGATATTCATCTGAAATCCCCTCGCGAGAATTTGCCCAGTTAAGAATCGAATCGGCTTTTGCGATTTCCTTCATCGAGATAAGATTCGCAACCCGGTTCTTCAAAATAACTACATCGTCCGGCGAATAAACCATCGCCTTGAGAAAATAGCCGTCCGCTTTCGCTAAATCTTTCCGAATAGTGAAAGCCACGCCGAGGTTATTATAACAATCCCCAGAATCCGCCCCAAAGGATAAAGCCTTTGTGAATGCCGGAATAGAAACCTCCAATAGCCCCAGCCTGTTATGCTCGATGCCAAAATTAAACCACAAGACCGGATTATCTGGATATAGAATCTGCGCGGCATCGAAAAGACGTGACATATCCTCGAATTCCTCAAGATTAATGTAATAACTAATTAATTTGCAGATGCTCACAACTTCCGCATCACTAACATTATGCCTTTCGATAAGAGATCTCAGCGAGTCAACATCCTCTGAATCGGTCAGTCTAAGAATCTCCCTGAGAAGTTTATCTAACTCCGCTCTGCTATTGTTTGTCAGAAAATCCCTCAGACAGGTAGTGTCGATCTCAAATATCCTCGAAACCGGTTCTGGAGTTTCGTGAACAAGTTTCACACAGTCCTGATACCTCGCAAGCGCTGGGCGAAGATATGTCCTTGTAACAGCATATATAGGATCAACAAGAATGTGCGATACCCCATTATCCAAAGCCCAGAGCCACATCGAATCGATTTCCGACTCGCGAAGTTCCCTTTCGCGAACTAAACCCTGGCCCTTTATCTTCTCCTCCCAATACTCCGGCGAAAGGCAGGGACGTTCCGAATAGTAATAACACGTCCTAAGCTGAGCCGCCATCAAAACAGCGTCTTTCGGAGTATTTAATCTAACCCACTCTGAGGCTTGATACATCCGATGAATACTCACTGTATTCGCATACCTTTTCATCGCAACAAGCGCATAGGGTGGCTTAATCCCGCTTCTCGCAATTCGCCTTGTTGCCGTTGTGTCTGTAACCATAGTCCTTAAACTCGGAAGTGAGGCTACAAATATAACCAGAATCAAAATAATTTTGATAACATTTCCCAAAGAACGCTTTACTTTTAACAAATCTCCTATCGACCTTAGCCCTGTAATAAAAGCAAGAATAAACCATGGGAAAACATAAACTGTATAACGAATACCTCTCGATGCAAAAAAGAAAAGCATTAAAAAATAGGCCGTAAATAAGAAATACGGGAAGCCCTTCTCCCTCTCCCGAATCCCTTTAACAACGCCAAACACAAGAATCGCCAGAAGAGGAATGCCCACTATCAACTCAGACAACCCATATTCGAAAAGTATCGGCAACGGCCGCATAAGAGAAACAAAGGGCAATATTAACCGCGGAAAAACAACGAAGAAATAATGACCCATATTATAGAAATAGCGCGATAAATACGATTTTGTCCTCGCGGATTCGATAATCACATTCTCTTTTACAACGAACTGGCCGCCGTAAAGAAAACGGCCATGAAGAATTTTCGGAACAACCCACACGCCGACGGCTATCCCGACTATCGCGCCGAAGATTATCGCCTTTTTGTAATCCTTACGAATCAGAAGCCACAGAAAAACCGCAACCGCAAGAGGTGCGCCCGGAAGTCGAATATAAATCCCCAAAACAGTCGTAAGCGTTGCGAGATAGAAGAAAAAGTCCCTTTTATCACGTTCGTAGAGAAGAATTAGCCAAACGGTAAGGGCGCAGAAGAGCATAAACGGTGCCTCGGTTAAAACATACGACGCATAATAAACAACGAACTGCGTAATCGACATGAAAACCGCAAACAAAAACGCAACCCACCGCTCAATTTTCATGAACTTAACAAATACCGTAACCGAAATCAGAATCGTCAGAAGATAGCAAAGGGTGCTGAACAGCTTGAGGGCAATAAGAGGCTTTGGATCCCCCATAATCTTCATTATTCCCGCAAGAATAAGCGGATATCCCGGAGTTACAATATCCTCCGGCGGATTCCCCGGAGTGTCCAGCCGAACAAAGCCCTTACCCTCGTAAAGCGCTCTACCAAGGTTCATGTAATGATAATTATCGTCGATTTCCGAAGGCTGGGCGTTGAATGTGAAGGAAAGCAGAACTGCACAAATCAGACCCGTAAGAAGCACAAACTTCCAGAATGGCTCACTTGCCGAGCTTCTAATAAAGGATTTGATTTTTACAATAAACTCCATAACGACCCTTTTTAACTCCTCAAAGATAAAAAGGTTAATGCCAAAAAGTCAAGGACAAAAACAGGCGATAAACTGAATCGCTAAAAATCCCCTATAAATTGTGATGTTTTTCGATCACGTTATTTTTTAGAGTTGTTTGTTCACATTGAGCAATATTAGCCATATTTTAGCTTGACTGGAAAAAATGAAGACTTATTATGTGAAATTGAAAATTTGAACCGAAATGTTACAGGAGTCGAAATGCCAGAAAAGATGAAAGTTCTGCTTGTTACCGCTGAAGCCTTTCCTTTCGCTAAGGTCGGCGGTTTAGCAGATGTTGCCGGAAGCCTTCCGGAACCTTTGAACGATTTAAACATCGATATTCGTGTGATTTTACCGCTTTATGACGCCATTGACCGCGCAAAATTCGGAATCGAGTATTGCGGTGTCGAAACCTCGGTTACGCTGGGGGAAAGGCATGTCAAGGCCAAGCTCTGGGCATCGGTTTTTCCCGGAACACAAATTCCGGCCTATTTCGTCGAATGCCCCGAATATTACGGACGTCCGGGTATTTATACCGATCCGGCCACCGGCGAGGCTTATCCCGACGACGGCGAGCGCTTTGTGTTCTTCAGCAAAGCGGTTCTCGAGCTTGTCAAATTCCTCGGCTGGAAACCCGACATCATTCATTGCAACGACTACCAAACCGGCATAATACCAGCCCTCGTGAAACTTCGGGACCCCGACGACGACACTGGATTTCTCTATAGCATCCATAACCTCGCCTATCAGGGCAGATTCGGAAGGGAAATAATCGACCTTATAGGCGTGGGACACGACAAATTCTACCCCATGGGCGATTTCGAGTTCCATGGCGAGGTTAATTTTATGAAAATTGGCATTCTTTATTCCGATGTTATCAACACGGTATCCCCGACCTACGCGCAGGAAATCCAATCGACCTCGGAATATGGCTATGGTCTCGAAGGTGTCCTTAGCGCCCGAACCGACAGACTTTTCGGCATCCTCAACGGCATCGACCAGAAGGTTTGGAACCCAAAAATCGACCCCGACCTGCCCGCTAATTACAGCAAAAAGGACAAATCCGGCAAAACAACCTGTAAAGTCGAACTTCAGAAGGAAGTCGGTCTTCCTCAAAAGCCGGACTCCCCGCTGATTGGCATCATCAGCCGTCTCGCCGACCAAAAAGGTTTCGATATCCTAATTCCAATTCTCGACGAAATTCTAAAGCGCGATGTGATGATTGTTCTTCTCGGCACCGGCAAAAAGGAATACGAAGCGGCATTCGAGGCGGCCTCGGCGAAACATCCCGACAAAATGGCCGCTATTATTGGTTTCAAAGGTGCGCTTTCCCATCGAATCGAGGCCGGTTCTGACATGTTCCTTATGCCCAGCAGATACGAGCCTTGCGGACTTAATCAGATGTATTCCATGGCCTATGGCACAGTGCCGGTAGTCCGTAAAACCGGAGGTCTTGCAGACACTGTAACCCCGGCTGATTTGACTGCGAATTCCGGCACAGGTTTCGTTTTCGAAAGATACACCTCCGAAGAGCTTCTTAAGACAATCGATTCCGCTCTAAAAGCCTATTCCGACAAAAAGGGCTGGGAAAAACTGATGGATAGATGTATGGAATTCGATTCATCATGGGGCGCTTCTGCCGACAAATATATAGGCCTTTATCGACAAGCGGTGTCTTTGCGACGCTATAATGTCTGAAACTTCATCTGCGATGGAAGATAAAGGCGGCAGAAGTTACGTTTTCGACAAGATACCAAACCTCCTTGCCGCCGTTGTAGCGTTTCTTTATCGGGTTATTCTTCCGGCGAATATTCTCGACGACGCCTACATCACGATGCGTGTCGCACGGAACATCGCCCTTGGCAACGGCGCGGTTTTCAATCTCGGACAAAGGGTCTATGCGATAACTAACCCGCTATGGACGCTTCTCAACGCCCTACCCAGAATCCTCGGTTTCGACTCTGTGTCGATAATATGGGTTCTCGGCGCGCTTTCCGAGATTTTTCTCGCAATTCTTCTCGTCGAGCTGGCCTATAGTCTTGTAAAGAGTCGATGGGCTGGACTTCTGGCAGTCGCGGTTCTGTTCTCAAATTCAGTATTCCAGATTTCAAGCCTCGGTGGAATGGAAATCGCCCTTTCGATGGCTTCGATGGTGCTCGCCTTTTACTTCATCAACGAGAAAAAGCCCTCGCATGCCCTTATTACTGCCGCTATCGGCATTTGGGTGCGCTTCGACAACTTACTCTTGCTCGGTGTGGTTTTTCTCACCCTAATCCTCCGCCGCGAGACAAGGCCGAGAATAACCCAACTCATTGCACCCACAGCAATAATTCTTGCCCTGATTATCGGAACATGGCTCTATTACGGCACACCTCTACCGGTTAGCGTTGTCCGAAAAGTCGCCTTCGATAATTCTGTTTCGTGGACAGAAGGCGCTTCCGAAGTGCTTATCTCCTTTGGCATGGCTGTAATTGGCCTCTCGGATGTCTATCATCTCGGAACGCTTTTCGGCTATATCATTCCGCTCTTTGCGATTTTGGGGCTTTACGCGATCATTATCAAAAAATCGAAAGAATTTCTGCCTTTGGGGATTTTCACCGTGGTTTATATGTCTGCCTTCATCCTTTCGGGAAACAACTATGCCTCGCTTTTCCTCTGGTATTTCGCGCCGCCGCTGATACTCACATCCCTTCTCTTCGCAGTTGGCATTAAGAGAATTCTCGAAGGTGTGAAACTATTTTCAGGAATGGAAAATCGCATAATAATCGGGCTTGTTGTGGTTTGGACTGCCCTTATGATGCCCTTCAACCTTGCGGACAGCAAAAGATACTCCGCAGAAATCCTCTCGATCCGCGAAAAAATCTACGCTTCTACGACAATATGGTTCGAGAAGAATATTCAGGGCGATTTCAAAATTGCCGCAGGAGAGATAGGCGTAATAGGCTTTTTCGCAAGGAACGAAACCGAGATTGTCGATATGGTCGGTCTCACACGCCCAATCGAGGACAAAAGACTGCCGGTTCCGCTTATTCACGAGGAGAATGTCGAAGGCATCATCTATTGGCTACTCGACGATAAGAAATTTGCTGATATGCAACAGGCTTACCCAAACTACGAATTCGGGATGATCCAACGAACCGTAATCGGCCTCAGGAAAGATCTTGCCGAGGAGATTTTGCCGAAATCCAACGAGCTGATGGAGATTTATTATTCACTCGACATGAACCGTGAATTTAAATACTGATGAAGACCTAATTTGCATTTTGCGATTATTGAGTTAAATTAGGTATAGTATTTCCATATTTTGGAAGGTGATATTATGAGGGCGATAATACTTGCCGGCGGTTTTGGGACGAGGCTAAGACCTTTGACATCGCATTTACCGAAACCGATGGTGCCAATTCTCGGCAGGCCGATGATGGAGCATGTTGTCGGTGCGGTAAGAAAATGCGGAATCACAGATTGCGTGAGCTTGCTCTATTATCAGGCAGACCTTATTCAGGGGCATTTCGGCGATGGCGCGGGTTTTGGCGTGGATATGCGGTATGTCCTTTCTCAGGGGGACTGGGGAACTGCCGGCGCGGTCAAAAACGCCGCAGGATTAGTCGATGAAACCGTTTTAGTTATCTCCGGCGATGTTCTCACCGATTTCGATTTGCGAAAAGCAGTCGAGTTCCACAAATCTAAAAGCGCCGCGGTTACTATTGTCCTCACAAAAGTCGAAAAGCCCCTCGCATTCGGAATTGTTATAATCGACCCCGAAACGGGCGAAATCAAACGCTTTCTCGAGAAACCGGCATGGGGACAGGTTTTCTCTGACACCGTAAACACAGGCATCTATGTTATCGAACCGCACGTCCTCGATTATATTCCGAAAAATGAAGAGTTCGATTTCTCGAAAAACCTATTCCCACTGCTAATGAAAAAAGGCGAACCGCTTTATGGCTATGTCGCCGAGGGCTATTGGCGAGACGTCGGCAATCTTCGCGAATATCGCCGTGCTAATGAAGATGCAATCAGCGGCGAAATCCAGCTCGATATCCCCGGAAAACTTGTCCAAGACTACGGAGCCAAGCTGTTTGTCGGCGAGGATGTGGAAATCTCGGGCTTTATCGAATGTGAGGGCACGGTCGTAATAGCGGACAACTGCAAAATTTCCGCCGGAGCCAAGCTTAAAAACACGATTATCGGCGCGGATTCATACATAGGAGCATCCGCGGCAATCGAAGGCTCGGTTTTATGGCACAATTGCTCTGTCGGCGCCGGCGCTTTGATAGAACGCGCAACCATCGCAAACAACACGACAATCGGCGACGAAGCGACGATCGGTGAATATGCCGTAGTTGCGGGTTTCTGCAAAATCGGCAACAACTCCCGAATCGCCGAGGCTGTCAAAATATGGCCGGAGAAAACTGTCGGCCCTTTCACGACAGTTAACGAGACCCTCGTATGGGCGGACAGAACCGGCGGCGAACTTTTCGCCGGAAGCAGAGCCTCCGGAATTATCAATTCGGAAATTTCGCCGGAGTTTGCAACAAAACTCGGCGCATCTTTCGGCGCGAATCTCGGAGGAAAGGGAAGCGTCCTCATCTCCCGCGACGGCGACCGCGCAAGCCAAATATCGACACGCGCACTTTTCTGCGGAATCATGTCCGCCGGAGTCGATGTGGACGACATCGGCATAGCGCCGATTCCGGTTGTCAGATGGCTTCTCTCGAAATCACAGCACAACGGCGGTGTGCATATACGCAAATCCCCCCGCGATGACAACGGCCAAGATTTGATATTCTTCGACAGCAACGGCGCCGACCTAACAACAGACAAAGCACGCTCAATCGAACGCCTTTTCGAACGTGAAGATTTCCGCCGAGCAAGTTATAAAAACCTCGGCGCACTAATTCGACCGCGCGGGAATCTGCAAGATTATTCGCAAGCTCTCGCCGAGAGAATCGACCGAGAAGCCATATCAAAAAGGCGCTTCAAGATAATCGTCGATTATTCTCACGGCGGAACAGCCGAAATCCTTCCGAGCATTCTTTCTGAGCTGAATATCGACACTGTCAACATCAACGCCGTTATCGACCCAAACAGAATCACTCGAACACGCGAACAGCGCGAACAAGACCATCGAAGGCTCGCAACGATTGTCAAAAGTCTCGATGCCGACGCCGGATTTCTTCTCGACCCCTCCGGCGAAAGGTTGCGTATCGTCGATGAAAACGGCAGACTTTTCGACGAGCAATCCGAGCTTTGCATTATTCTCGATTTGATAGCTCGAACATCAAAACCGAAGGCTATCGCGGTGCCAATTTCCGCCACTATGGGAGTAAATAAAATTGCCCGCGAAAAGGGCATCGAGTTGATTTTCACACGCGACGACCACCTCTCGATGATGGAAGCGGCGAGTTCCGGCAAGGTCGATTTTGTCGGCGGAACTCGCGGCGGGGTTATTTTCCCTGAATGGCTGTTCGCATCCGACGGCATATTCGCCGCTGTCAAAATGCTCGAAATGCTGGCAAAATCAGGCCTGCAACTTTCGCATATCGCCGCGGATATTCCTGTCTATGTCCGCGGAGAGGCGCAGGTGCACTGCTCATACAACATGATGGGAACCCTAATGCGCAAACTCATCGAGGAAACCGCCAACTCCCCCCGCGACGTCATCGACGGGGTGAAAATCTACAGCGCAGACTCGTGGGCGCTGATTATCCCCGGCCATGACAATCCCGTTTTTAAAATTATCGCGGAAGCGAAGGATGAGGAAAACCTCGGTAAAACAATCAATTACCATCGTAACCTATTGGACAAATGGATTCACGAAAGTTGATTCTGGCACGTTAACTGTGAAATACTCATTTGGAAACCGTTAATTGAAAGGGGACATCATGAAAAGAGTAGCATTTGCCTTTATGATCATTGCCTTTGCACTGTGTGCACAAACTTCGATAATGATATTCGATTTCACCTCCACAGGCCTCGATGATGCAACTGTTTTCTCAGTGCATGAGCTTTTCAAGTCCGATTTGGCCGACCTTGGCTATTCCGTGCGCTCTGCTCCCAGAGGCGAGTTCTGCGAGGACGACGCTTGTGCGGCACAGGCGGCAAAAGAAGCCGGAGTGCATCAAGCGTTGTATGGCTCTCTCTCAAAATTGGGCGAGAAAATTATCCTCAATGTCTATGTCGTCAATCACGACGGTTCCAGAGCCCATTCCGATAAGATGACCTCCGAAAGTGTCGAGGACCTCGATATCGTCATCGGAAGGCTTGCAAAGGGAATCGCAACCGGAGTTAAAGCCGGAGATGTCATCGACAAGACCAATGTTACCGAGACCGAGGCCAAAGACCCCCGCAGACGCCTGAATCATTACACGGTCGGCGTGAATATAGGATACAGATTCCCTCTGGCCGACAGCTACGGCGGCGAAGAGATGTGGCTCTATGAAGCTATGGCGATGTATGAGATGGAAAAGCTCTTCGTTACGGGACGCGGCTATATCAGCGCCGGCGGTGAAGCGACAGGATTCGGCTTGAATATCGGAGCATATTACATTACCTCACCGAAAGACTTCGCATTTTTCGCAGGCGGTGCCGCCGGAATCGAATGGGCGGTCGTTCCTATCGAATATCAGGGCAACAGAGAATGGGTTACCGACGATGCGCCTTCACTCATGCTAAGCGGCGGTATTCTCGCCTTCCAGACTTACGATTTCCATCTTTTGGTCGAGGCGCGTTATCAGGCGAGTTTCCTCGGCAAAGTAAAAGACGAGTATTGGGATTGGGACACCGACGAGTGGACAACGATTGAAAAAGAAGTCGGTGTTCAGCACAGCATCGGCCTTACAGTCGGCATCACCCGCAGAACCAAAACCGGCGAACGCTCGGGTTGTTTCCCGTGGTAAAAACCTTTGAAAGTTAAGCTCGCCAAGACCGCAGGTTTCTGCACAGGTGTGAAAGATGCCGTGGATTTGGTGCTTCGCACCGCAGTAAACAAAAAGGGTCCCATCTTCACATGGGGCCCTTTGATTCATAATCCGCAGGTTGTCGAATTCCTTCGCGGGCAGGGAATTGGCGTGTCCGAGGAGTTTTCAGAGCTTGACGAGAAATCCACCGTCGTGATTCGAAGCCATGGTATTCCCCCGGATGTTCGAAACAACCTCAAGGATACCGGCGCGAATATTTGCGATGCGACATGCAAAAAAGTTGCTCGAGTTCAATCCATCGTAAAAAACAACGCCGCGAAAGGGCACGATGTTGTAATCGTCGGCCACCACGACCATGCCGAGGTTGTAGGGCTTCTCGGCTTTGCGGGTGAAAGAGGATATGTTGTCGCGGATATCGACGATGTGAAAAGCCTGCCCGTGTTACACAAGCCTGTCGTAATCGGTCAAACCACGCTTCGTAAAGATTGGTATGACGAGCGTGCGAAGGCTGTCGCCGAGAGATTTCCGGAGACCGAAATTTTCGATACCCTTTGCGATTCAACCTCCGCGCGCCAGGACGAAATCTTAAATCTGGCAAAAGAGGCCGATGCGATTGTTATTGTCGGCGGATTTAACTCCAGCAATACAAAGCGTTTATACGAAGTCGCCAAATCCACCGGCGTCAAATCGATTTGGGTAGAGACAGCCTCCGAAATCGACCCCGCTGATTTCGCCGGAGCGAGCACAGTCGCGGTTACCGCCGGCGCAAGCACCCCGCACTGGATTGTCTCCGCAGTTATCGAACGCCTCGAAAGAATTAACGAGGGCAATCTTCCGCTTTGGTCTAAACCATTTATTAAAGATTTCGGCTATATTATCATTCAAAGCAACATTTTGACCGGTTTTGCCGCGGCCATGCTCACCGCCACATTTCTCTTTTTGGCCGGTTTTCGAATCGAGCCGCTACTCCTAATTTCGATGGGGCTTTTTGTGTTCGGCTTTCATGCGATTTACAATGTCGTCGATTGGCAGGGCGTTATCCTCGCCGATCCCTCCAAAATTAGCTTCTTTTGGAGCAACCGAAGGCTTCTTGGAGCTTCCGCAGTTGCCGGACTAATTCTATCGACTGGCCTCATGTTCCTTTTCGGCTGGAGAGCATTCATACTTACGCTTATTGGTGGCATTTGCGCCGGTCTGTTTCTGATTCTCAAGAATTATCGAATCTTTCCAATGGGCGCAAAGCTCGTAACTCCTCGCGAGATTCCCGGTGCGAGGGATATTCTTCATGTTATCGGCTGGTTTTTCGCCTGCGGTTTCGTTCCTTTTGCCGCCAATGGTTTTGAAATATCCTCCCAGGTAGGTCTGTCGCTCGCATGGATAGCGCTTCTGACCTTTCTTCGCGCCTCATTATTCTCTATCACCGACCTCGAAAGCGACAGGGTTCTGGGCAGAGAGTCGCTTGCAACTGTCATAGGAGAAAAGGGGGCATGGATTGCGGTTCTTCTTTCGTTCGCCGCAATCTTTCTAACCCTTGTAATCGGCGTGGTTATGCGATTTCTGCCTCCCGTAACGCTAATTCTTGTTGCCTTCATGGGCTATGCCGCTATTATCGTCGATAAATTCCGCCGATGGGGGATCGGACGTGGGACATGGGCGGAACTTGCTTTTGATGGCGGTTTTGCACTTTGCGGCGGCATATCTATCCTCGCAACTCTTCTGCTGTAAACAACTTGCAATTGTAATATTCTTTTTCAAATTACTCTATATTAGAATAATCTGAAACGTGCATGCTTCTGTTTTTTTATTAACCTTCGATATAAAAAACGCAAAAATAAGTGGACTTTTATCGTTGTAGATATATGTTACTCTGTTTGACATCGAACTTATCGCGATTAATCGAGGTGAATGATGGAAAAACATCATGATGACTGTCATGACCACAATTGCGGGCAAAACCCCGACTGTAATGCCGGATTTATCCGTAAGAAGCGGGCTTTTCTGGAAGCCGAAAAAGCGCGTTGGGAACAAGATTCGGTAAAGCCTTTGCTCGGAAAAGCGCCGGAGCGTTCCGACCTTATCGATTACGAAGGCAATGTTGTCGAAAGACTTGCAATTCCTAAGGATTTCGACTGCGCCTACGAAGACAAGCTCGGTTTTCCCGGGGAATATCCATTTACTCGCGGAGTATATCCGACCGGCTATCGCGGCAGGCTTTGGACTATGCGCCAGTATGCCGGTTTCGGAACAGCCGAGGAATCGAACAAGCGCTACAAATTCCTTCTCGAACAGGGGCAGACCGGCCTCTCCGTCGCCTTCGATCTCCCAACACAGATTGGCTACGATTCCGACCATAAAATGAGCATCGGCGAGGTGGGCAAAGTCGGCGTCGCAATCGATTCGCTCGAAGACATGGAAACCCTATTCGCGGAAATCCCCTTGGATAAGGTTTCAACATCGATGACTATAAACTCTACCGCGGCGGTTCTGCTCGCGATGTATATCGCGGTTGGCGAAAAACAGGGCGTCTCCTCGAAAGAACTTCGCGGAACGATTCAGAACGACATACTCAAAGAATATATCGCCCGTGGAACTTATATCTATCCACCGCGACCATCGATGAGAATAATCACGAACATCTTCGAATATTGCACTCAGCATGTTCCGAAATGGAACACAATCTCGATTTCGGGGTATCATATCCGCGAGGCAGGCTCATCGGCGGTGCAGGAGGTTGCATTTACGCTCGCCGACGGCATCGAATACTGCAAAACTGCAATCTCTACAGGACTCGACATAGACAGCTTCGCGGGAAGATTGTCCTTCTTCTTCAATTCCCATAATGACCTCCTCGAAGAAGTAGCCAAATTCCGTGCCGCAAGAAGAATGTGGGCGAAAATTATCAAAGAGCAGTTCAACGCGAAAGACCCCAAATCGATGATGCTACGATTCCACACTCAGACCGCCGGTTCGACACTTACCGCCCAACAACCCGATAACAACATCATCCGTGTGGCGATACAAACCCTCGCCGCAGTTCTCGGAGGCACACAGAGCCTTCACACTAACTCCCGCGACGAAGCCCTCTCGCTTCCGACTGAAGATTCGGTGCGAATCGCCCTAAGGACACAACAGATTGTGGCTTCGGAATCCGGCGCCGCAAATACTATAGACCCACTGGCAGGCTCCTATTTCGTCGAACAGCTAACCGACAAAATCGAAGCCGAAGCTTTCGACTACATCGAAAAGATAGAGAAGCTGGGCGGAATGATCTCCGCAATCGAAAAGGGCTATGTCCAAAAAGAGATTCAGGATAGTGCTTACAAGTATCAGCGGAGCATCGAAAGCGGCGAAAGAATAATCGTAGGCGTCAACAAATATCGAGTCGAAAAAGAGGCTCCGAAGGAGCTTCTTAAGGTCGATCCAAGCATCCGCGATGTTCAGGTGCGTAAACTCGAAGCCCTTAGATCGCGCAGAAACAATGATGCTGTGGAAAAACATCTCGAATTGCTCCGCAAAGCGGCTCAATCCGACGAGAACCTGATGCCGCATATTATCGACGCGGTTCGCGAATATGCTACAATCGGCGAAATTAGCGATGTCCTTCGGGACGTCTTCGGTGAATACAAAGAACAGGTCATTCTTTGAGGTGAGAAAATGGATAATCGTGTCAGGATATTAATTGCCAAACCGGGACTCGACGGCCACGACCGCGGGGCAAAATTCATCGCGAAAGCCCTTCGTGACGCAGGTTACGAGGTAATCTACACCGGAATTCGCCAAACTCCGGAGAGCATCGTCGAAACGGCGATTCAGGAGGATGTCGATTTCGTCGGTCTTTCGCTCCTTTCGGGCGCGCATAACATTTCCTTTCCGCAGGTTACAGAGCTTCTTCGCGAAAAAGGCGCGGAGGATATCTTCGTCTTCGGCGGCGGAATAATTCCGGAGGACGACATTCCCTTTCTCCGCGAAAAGGGAGTCAAGGCAATTTTCGGGCCGGGGACTACAGTAAAGCAGATCACGGACTTCATCGAAGAGGAGATGGCCGCGAAAAAGGCCTGACATGACCTCCCGCATCGCAAAAGCTATTATCGAGGGCAATCCGCGCCTGATAGCCAAAGGCATTTCCACTGTCGAAAGGGGCGGAGAAGCCGCATATGAACTCCTCGGCGAGATATACGGCGTCGGCAAAAGCTATATTCTGGGCATCACAGGCCCCGCCGGCGCTGGAAAAAGCTCTCTTATCAACGCTTTAATCCCATATCTAAAAAACAATTTCGAGAGGATAGGAATCCTTGCGGTCGATCCAAGTTCCCCCTTCACAGGCGGCGCGATTTTGGGCGACAGAATTCGCATGATCGAGCACGCTGTCGATTCGAGGATTTTTATCCGAAGCATGGCCTCGCGCGGGCATTTGGGCGGAGTTTCAGCCGCTACCAAGGACGCCGCGAAAATCCTCGAAGCCGCGGGGTTCGATCTTATTATTATCGAAACTGTTGGAGTCGGACAGGACGAAGTCGAAGTGGTCGGCCTGTCAGACACTGTGGTGCTGATTCAAGTGCCCGGTCTCGGCGACGATATTCAGGTGATGAAATCCGGTATTATGGAAATCGGCGATGTATTCGTAATCAACAAGGCCGACCGCGAGGGCGCCGACAGAATCGCGAGATACATACAGTCGATGCTGGAGGAAAATTTCAGCGGACTAGGTTATATTCCGCCGGTAGTTCTCGCACAAGCCGTGAATGACATCGGCCTCGATACGATAGTCGAAAAAATTATCGCACACAGAGCATATATCGAAAAAAGCGGAGAGATAGAAAAACGCATAACCAAAAGGATCGAAGACGATATCGAATCGATATTGAGATTTCGAGTCGAGAGTTTTTTGAAAAGTCGATTGGATTTTGATAGTAGGTTGCCAATTTGGGTCGAGCGCATTCGAAAAGGGGAAGAAACCCCCTTCACGCTCGCAAAAAAACTCGGCGGCGAAATCCTGCCGAATCTTATGGAGAATTAATGATAGAAAAAATCGACCATCTTGGAATTGCCGTCGAGAGTCTTGCGGATACTATCCCCATTTTCCGCGATATTCTCGGCCTCGAGCTTCTCGAAGAGGAAGAAGTGCCTGAGCAAAAGGTTCGTGTGGCAAAATTTCGTGTGGGCGATGTCGATATCGAGCTCTTAGAGCCGACCTCACCGGAAAGCCCAATAGCAAAATTCCTTTCCGCTCGCGGTCAAGGCATACACCACATAGCCTACAAAACAGACGATATCTGCGGCCAAATCGAAAAACTTGTGGACAAAGGCGCGGCTATGATTGATAATGTCCCAAGAACCGGAGCCGGCGGCATGAAAATCGCCTTCATACATCCGAAATCCACAGCAAAGATACTTACTGAGATATGCGAGGGTCATCATGACAATTGAAGAAAAACTGCTCAAACTCAAACAAAAGCGCGAGGAAGCCTATTTGGGCGGCGGCCAGAAACGAATCGACAGCCAGCACGCCAAAGGCAAACTTACCGCGCGCGAGCGCATCGAAAAGCTTCTCGATACCGGAAGTTTCGAGGAATTCGATACCTTTGTCGAGCACGAATGCACGAATTTCGGTATCGATAAGCAACACTTCGCCGGAGACGGCGTGGTTACAGGCTATGGCACAATCGACGGTCGGAAGGTGTTTATCTTTTCGCACGATTTCACCGTTTTCGGCGGCTCCCTTTCGATAACATTCGCAAGGAAAGTTACGAAAATTATGGATATGGCCGCGAAAATCGGCGCTCCGGTTATCGGTATCAATGACTCAGGCGGTGCACGAATTCAGGAGGGCGTCGATTCTTTAGCCGGATACGGCGATATCTTCCTCAAGAATGTCCTCTATTCAGGCGTTGTTCCGCAGATTTCCGCTATCATGGGACCTTGTGCCGGCGGCGCGGTTTATTCTCCGGCCATCACGGACTTTGTTTTCATGGTGAAAGAAAACAGCTACATGTTCGTTACCGGCCCCAAAGTCGTGAAAACCGTTACGAATGAGGATGTTACCACCGAAGACCTCGGCGGAAGCTACGTCCACAACAGTCGTAGCGGCGTCTCTCATTTCTCCTGCGATAATGAGGAGGAGCTTCTCGAAGCGATTCGCAAATTGGTTTCGTTCATCCCGCAGAACAATATGGAACTTCCGCCGGAAATCCCCACCGACGACCCACCCGAGCGCGAATGTTTCCGTATCAACGAGCTTATTCCGGACAACACCAATGTCCCCTATGAAGTCCGCGATATTATCCATGAGATAGTCGATAACGGCGAGTTTTTCGAGGTCCACGAGCTTTGGGCGTCGAATATTGTGGTCGGATTCGCGAGATTTAACGGCAAATCCGTCGGCATTATCGCAAATCAGCCCAAGCATCTCGCCGGAGTGCTCGATATCAACGCGTCGATCAAAGGCGCGCGTTTCGTGCGCTTCTGCGATGCCTTCAATATACCGCTCGTTACACTCGAAGATGTCCCGGGGTTCCTTCCCGGCACTGTTCAGGAGCACGGCGGTATTATCCGTCACGGCGCGAAATTGCTCTTCGCATATGCCGAAGCCACGGTGCCGAAAATCACGGTAATCCTTCGCAAAGCTTACGGCGGAGCCTACGATGTCATGAGCTCGAAACATCTGCGCGGCGATATAAATTATGCCCTCCCATCTGCAGAAATCGCCGTTATGGGACCAAAAGGCGCTGTGGAAATTATCTTCGGAAAAGAACTTTCAGAAGCCGAAAACCCCGAGCAGAAAGCGAAAGAGCTTGAGCAAGAATATCGAGACAAATTCGCTAATCCCTATGTCGCCGCGAAAAAGGGCTATATCGACGATGTAATCCAGCCCCAAAATACACGCAACAGGATTTGCCGGGCACTCGAACTTCTCGAAGACAAACGCGAAACCCTGCCGACTAAAAAACACGGCAACATCCCGCTTTAGGAGAATTGATGGCAATCACACAAATCGCTGTTGGGATGACGGGTGGTCTTATGGATGCCCTTGTGCTTTCGATCACGGGCATTGTGGTTGTGCTATTGGCTTTGTTGATATTATCGATGGTCGTCTCTCTGTTTAAGAGCATAGATCCCCAAAAGGGAAAGGTTACTGCGACCGAAACAGCGCCGAAAAACCAACCTAAAAAGCCCGAAGAGGTATCTGTTTCCAACGAGATAACCCTCGACGAGCATCAAACAACGGCTGTTTTGGCCGCTGTTACACTCGAACTCAAGCTTTATCACGAGACCGAACCTGCGGAACTTACCTTCGATTATCGTCCACGGCCAATTAGTGCGTGGTCGATGGCCGGAATATCGAAAGATTAGGAGCAAAAAATGGGAAAATATATTTTTAGAATCGGTGGCAAGGATTACGAAGTCGATGTTGTTAAGATAGAAAACGATATCGCCAAAGTTATCATCGACGGCAAAGAGGTCGATGTAACAATCAAACAGTTTGGGAAAAAACAGGATGCTCCTGTTCGCCGTGCGGCAGTCAAAAAAGTCGAGCGAATAGTCGAGCGGACAGCTCCGTCAATCGCTCAGACGCCTACTGCTCCGGCTTCAGCCGGAAACAATTCGCAGGTTCGTGCACCGATTCCCGGTGTAGTGCTCAAAGTTCTCGTCAAAGAAGGCGATAATGTCAAAGCCGGACAGGATATAATCGTTATGGAAGCTATGAAAATGGAGAACCAAATTCAAGCCTCGGCGTCCGGTGTGGTTGCAAAGGTGAATGTTCGGGTGGACGATGCCGTCAAGCAGGACGATGTCTTAATCGAAATCGACCGGGCCTAAGGAGCTTCTCATGGAAACATTCATACTGTTCCTAAAAGACACTGGGTTTGCAAATTTCACGCTTCAGAACGCCATAATGATGGTTTTCGGCGCTATCTTTATTTATCTGGCGATAAAGAAAAATTACGAGCCGCTCCTACTTGTGCCAATCGGCTTCGGAATCATCATTGGGAATACACCGGTTCCATTCGGTCTCGAGGTCGGAATCGAAGCCGACTCTTCCGTTTTCCATGCCCTATACTGGGGCGTGAAAAATGGGCTTTATCCTGCGATGATATTCCTCGGCATCGGCGCGATGACCGATTTTTCGACACTCATATCTAACCCGAAAACGGTTATCCTTGGTGCCGCCGCGCAGATTGGCGTTTTCGTAACATTCTTTGTTGCGGTGATAGCATTCAAATTCGAACCGGCTTTAGCCGCGGCAATTGGCCTTATCGGAGGCGCTGACGGCCCCACCTCGATATATCTCGTATCAAAACTCGCGCCGGCATATCTTGCGCCGGTATCGATTGCCGCATATTCCTATATGTCGCTCGTGCCGGTCATTCAGCCGCCCATTATGAGGCTTCTCACAACAAAAGAGGAACGGCTTATTCGCATGGCGCCTCCAAGAATCGTGTCAGCCAGAGAGAAAATTTTCTTCCCGGTCGTCGCTTTCCTTGTTAGCGCACTAATTGCCCCGGGCGCTCTCCCCCTACTTGGATTGCTATTCTTGGGCAATCTACTTAAAGAAAGCGGAGTAACAAACCGTCTGGCGAAAACCGCATCCACAGCTATGGTCGATACATTCACAATTTTCATCGGAATATGTGTCGGTTTGAGCGCGAAAGGTTCAACATTCCTGACTTGGGAATCGATAAAGATTTTCCTTCTCGGTGTAGTTGCATTTGCCTTTGCGACAGCTGGAGGTGTGCTTTTCGCAAAATTCATGAACCTCTTCTTAAAGGTGAAAATTAACCCCCTCATCGGCGCGGCGGGGGTTTCCGCTGTGCCAAATTCGGCGAGAGTTGTCCAGATGTTCGGACGAAAATACGACCCGGATAATCATCTACTTATGCACGCGATGGGGCCAAATGTCGCCGGTGTTATCGGAACTGCGATAGCCGCGGGAATCTTCCTGAGCAAATTCTCAGGATAAAGAATGGAGATTGGCGGGAAGATAATTCGTCTCAAAAACGTCGATTCGACTAACCGAATGATTCTCTCCGACGAGTATCGCCATATGCCAATAGGCACAGTTCTTACAGCCGAAATACAGACCGCCGGAAGGGGAAGAGGAAGCAATCTGTGGTTCTCCCCTCACGGCGGTCTTTATTTTTCGATTCTACTCTCTGCGCAAGAGCCTCTGGGCAACTATAACAAGCTCGCGATTATGATAGCCTATACAATTCGCAACAAACTGATGAAATTCGCCCAAAATGCCGATTTCCGAATCAAATGGCCGAATGATGTCTTCGCGGACGACAGAAAAATTTGTGGGATACTCATTCAGGCGAAAACACGCGGCGAGGAATCGAGAATCGCAATTGGTATCGGCATTAATCTCAATATCGCCGAGGGGGGCTTCCCCGAAGAACTTGGCCGAAACGCGGTCTCATTATCCGAATTAACTGGCGCGGAAATCGATTCAGAAAGATTTCTGGCCGAGTTACTACCCGAAATCGATGATACCAATCGTGCTTTCCTTGCCGGAGGTTTCGAAAGTATTCTCGACGAAATTAACATTGCGCTATACTCCAAGGGCCGCGAGAGGGATTTCATCGTCCGCGGCAAAACCGTGAACTACCGAATCCTCGGAATCAACCCCGATGCCACGCTTCGTGTTTACAGCCCCGAGACAGGCATAATCTCCCTCGATATGGGCGAGTTGAAATAACCCGCAAAGATTGACTATTGCTTTCTTTCAACATTTCATTATTTTATTCCGGTAAGTTACAATTTCATAAGGACAGAAATGAAAAGAACTTTGGTTCTGTTGGTGCTTATCTGTTTATCGGCCATTGCATTAGCATCTGACAACTCCTCTCGCATAGACCCCACAAACGCGCGGGAATTCCCAAGATACCTTCAGGGGCTGGGGGTTGCCGCAGGACATTACTCCGGCGTCGGGATGTCTTACAAACTCATCTACCAAGCCAAATATGGTGTCCAGCTTACCGCAGGCTACTACTCCGATGAAGAATACCGCTGGGCAATGCCCGGAATCGAGCTTCAATATCACCTTTCCCGGCACAAGAACACATCTTTCTATATTTCGACAGGCCTTAGCTACGAATACACTCGTGAAGAATACTATTATTGGTGCGAATGGGATGTTGACGACTGGGTCTGCCAGTCTTCTCTTGTTACGAACGAAATATGGACAGCCGGCGCAGGTTTCGGAATTGAAGCCATCTTGCTGGACAGGATTTCGCTCACTGCCGAAACAATATTCTACTACCGCGACACTGACAGAGCCGCAATTATGGTTCAGGGCGCAATCCATTATTATTTCAACATGGACCGCAAGGACAAACCCGAAGCGAAATCCCAATCCCCCCAATAGAACGATTTTCGAGAGCGAAGACATTCCACGATTATCCGCCTGATGCAGATGTATTCAAATAGAATACATTTGCAAGCATTTGCATACATTTGCATGCAAATAGAATACATTTGCATCACCCTTTGTCGATACCATTTGCCAAAATCCACACTAAATTTGCCTCTTATTCAACATTCCTAACTCGCAAACCAGTTTATCCTTGATTTTTCGGCTTCGAAGCCGTATCTATAATAATTGCTCCGCGAGAGGACGTTTTCGCGGGAAATCTCGAACGGATGGATAATATGAGAGTTTTCGTTACAGGCGGTGCCGGATATATCGGAAGCCATTGCGTCGCCATGCTTCTCGAAAAGGGGCACGAGGTTACCGTTTTCGACAACCTCACAACCGGAAGGCGCGAATTGGTGCCCGAATCGGCGAAGTTCATCCTCGGCGATATCACATCACCACAACAGATTATCTCCGCTATCGAGTCTGCAAAGCCCGATATCGTGATGCATTTCGCCGCAAAATGCATCATACCGGAATCCATCGAACGCCCCATTTTCTATTGGGAACAAAATGTCGTCGGGACGGTCAACCTTCTTCGCGCGATGAAGGAAACCGGCGTCGGCAAGCTCATCTTCTCATCCACAGTGGCCGTTTATGGCGATCCATCCGATATTCCAATAACGGAGAATACCCCTGTCGCGCCCATATCGCCCTATGGCACCACCAAAGCAGGCGCGGAGAACGCCATCGTCGATTCTTCGCTGAATGGCGACATTCAATATATAATTCTGCGATATTTCAATGTCGGCGGCGCGGGTTATGGCATCCGTTGCGAGGCGAAAAACGAGACGCGACTCATCCCCCTCGCACTCAAGGCCGCAATGGGCGAAATCTCCGAGCTTCAAATATTCGGAGACGATTACCCCACCCGCGACGGCACATGCGTCCGCGATTTCATTCATGTTCTCGACATCGCAGAGGGGCACATCTCCGCGATGGATTACCTCGAGAAGGGCAACCCGAGCGAAATCATCAATTTTGGCTCGCACGAGGGATTTACTGTCCAAGAAATCGCAACGATGACACGCGAGATTACAGGTGTCGATTTCCAAATTCGGAAGGTCGGAAGGCGCGAGGGCGACACGCCGGTTGTGATAGCAGAGAATATCAAGGCCAGAACGCTTCTCGGCTGGTTGCCGCGAAGAGGCCTTCGAGAGATTATCGAGTCGATGGTAAGATTTTCGTAGGGGAGGGTCTTTGTTGACCGAAGGGAAATCTCACGGATGTCCGCCCGTTTTTCCGCAATAATCCCCCCCCATACGGGCTCAAGCGCCGACCCCCCTTTAACAAGGGGGGGAACCGTAGGGGA
>Ga0334887_1000299_pt1 | contig 81506 bp, 70 predicted proteins | sample GraSluR1_MG_10_FD_207217 | JGI IMG/M metagenome (GOLD analysis project Ga0334887, IMG submission 207217) | Sludge microbial communities from methane-producing bioreactor in Wageningen University, Netherlands - Granular Sludge_18_07-R1 | ecosystem: Engineered > Bioreactor > Anaerobic >...
TCATTCTGGACATCGACAACCAGCAGTGCCTTATACATATTACCGCCCCGCTCCCAGACAGAAATCTGAGGAAATCCCCGTCTTTTAATTCTATGAAAGTCTATCATAAGTGCGCTCGATCTTTTGCTCCGTTTGGTTTCTACTTTGAGCTTCCCATAGTTAGGCCCCTTACGAGATCGTTCTGGACCAGAAGCCCAAATATGACCATCGGTAATACAGTAATAATTGCAGCTGCACTCATAACTCCCCACTCGATGTTTCTTTCGCTGACAAACATATTCACAAGCACCGGTAGCGGTCTCGTATCTCTTCCAGTCAGAACCAGGGCAAAAAGAAACTCGTTCCATGCTATCAAAGCACACAGTATTGATGTGGCAGACAGTCCCGGCATTACCAGAGGGAGCACGACTCTCCTGAGCGATTGCAAACGTGTGCAACCATCAATCATAGCTGCTTCTTCCAGAGATGACGGTATTTCCTGGAAGAAGCCGCGCATCATCCATATGGCAAACGGTACACTGAAGAAGGAGAGAGCAAGAACAATCGGAAGATAAGTATTGGATATATTCAGAAATCTGGCTATCATGAAGAAAGGCAGAACCATGACGATTGGAGGTGTCATTCTTGCCAGAAGTACTACAAATGCGATTGCGTTTGCGTGCTTCCAGTTGAATCTGGCGAGTGCGTAAGCTGCTGGAACACCCAGAATAAGGGCAATTGCTGTCGAAAGAAAGGTTATCAATACACTGTTGAATAGTGATCTTACAAACTCCGTGTTTCCAAAGAACCTCGCGTAGTTCTGAAGCGTGAGTCTGTCAGGTATCCACTTCGGGGGTATCGAAAACTGGTCGGTTTCAAACTTGAAGGACGAGAGCAGTATCCAAGCTAATGGTACCAGAGTCCAAACAAGAGCCAGTGCAATGACTACGAAGACTATTATCCTGGCGATGGGCTTTCTTCTAATCATAGTTTTTTCCACCACCTATTACTCTCATATAGAGTATCGTGAATATAATCGCGATTCCGAAAGTGAGCATGTTTATGGCCGACGAGAATCCGATATTGTAAGACTGGAAGGCTATTCTATAACCGTAGAAGGCGAGAGTTTCTGTCGAAGTCCCTGGACCTCCTCCAGTCATTATGAACACGATATCGAAGACTCTCAGAGATGTTAGTGTTCTTATGACTACTGCGACCAGCATGGAAGACCTGAGCAGAGGAAGTGTGATATAAAGAAATCTCTGTATAGAACCTGCTCCATCAACAAAGGCAGCCTCATAGGGTTCATAAGGAATAGACTTCAGACCGGCAAGCAATACCAGGACAACGAACGGGGTGAATTCCCAGGCATCGGCCAGTATCAGTACCGGCATCGCCATGGAGGGATTGGAAAGCAGAGGCTTATCGGTCAACCCACTCAGACCTATCTGTTTCAGAAAGTGGATGACAGGGCCGTAATCGTTGTTAAGTATAAAACGCCACACAAAACCGACAACAACAGGAGCAATCATAAAAGGAACGAGCAGTATTGACTGTACAATCTTCCAGCCTTTGAACTCAGTGTCAAGCGCAAGTGCTATGCTCAGACCAACTAGCAATTCCAGCAGTACCGACCCAACCACGAAGTAGAATGTCCTTCCAATGGTCTCCAGAGTGAATGAATCCGTGAATAGTCTTTCGTAATTGCTGAATCCGGCAGCCCGAATACCTAGATCTGGCCTGAGAAGATTCCATCTGAGAAAAGACATCACAACAGTATATGTTAGAGGAATCATGAAGATTACCACTATGAATACGAGAGCAGGAAGAACGTATGTGAAACCCGAAAATCTCCTTCTTAAGTCCATCTAATCCCCCGCCGTAAGAAGCGCCGGACCTTTCGGCCCGGCGAAGAATCGAATCAATAATATCCGCCGTCTCTCATCAACCTATCGACTTCTTTGACGGCGTCGTTAAGTGCCTTCTCTGCTGTCTTGCTTCCAGAAAGAAACTCAGATACTGCAGGTGCAATTATCCCACTCACTATACTGCCGCCTTCGGGAATCAACGGCACTATGGGTGTCGGAATGCAGTTTTCCATTGCCAGAGCAAAGTCTTTAATCCATGGGAAGGACAGAGCGAGCTCCGCGCTATTGAGTGATGAGAAACGGGCTGGAATATTTCCAGTGGGAGCCGCCTCAACTTGATTCTTGGTGTCCGTCACATAGATAAGCCATTCAAGAGCCGCTTGTTTGTCCGGGGCTGCACTGCTAACAGAAAAACCCCAGGAGATATAAAGCATCGGTAGCTTCTCTCCAAGTTTTTCTTCCGGTCTCGGGAAACCTACGAACCCTCCCTTTCCGACAATCGAAGATCTTGAAGCGTCCTCAACATAGAACATCCCCGTCGTCCATATTTCTGCCATCGCGCTTCTACCGCTGATGAATTCGTTAAGTGCTTCCTGGAAATCGTAGTTTCTGGCAGCCGGATTGGCAAACTGGAACATGCGTTCTACCTCTTTAAGAGCCTGTACGCCAGCTTCAGAGTTGAAGATCGGACGCATGTTCAAATCGAGTAGTGCTCCTCCATTGGCCCATAGTCTTTGCATGAAGTGAGTAGCAAGGAAGATGCTTCTCCTTCCCATGAGAGTTACTCCATAAAGATCAGGCGGTCGGTTGAAGAATTCGGCGACGTCTTCATATTGCTCAAGAGTCTGCGGTGGCCGTAATTCGTAGCCGTACTTCGCGAGGAAATTGGCCTTTTCTTTTGGGTCTTCGAAGAGGTCCTTTCTGTAGATTATTCCTCCCAGCTCGTTCATGTAAGGGATTATGTAGGTCTTCCCGTTGAGCTTGGTGTTCCTTATTCCAGGTATATCCGACTCGTTCAGCCTATCGTAGCCGGGAATGTCGCTTATCGGGGAGATGTACCCGGCAGTTGCGAGCGCTGGATACCATAACATCGATATGTACGGTACATCTATATCGACTCTTCCAGCGGTATACCCAAGCATCAACTGATCAAGGTAATTGGCATAAGGAAATTGCTGAATCGATACTTCCACTCCTTTTTCAGCGGTGAAACCAGGCATTCTGGTCTTCCAGGCATCGGTATGAATTCCCACTTCACTCGAAAGTCTGAGTGGTGACGCAAAACACGAAACTAGCAAAAGCAATACCATCAAGAGCACAAACTTGCTTCTCATTTGATCCCCTCCCTTCGGTCATTGAACAAGATCTTCAAGATACATTCTCTTCACAGCTCTTAGCGTTATATCAATGGCATCATTCACAGACACTTCAATTACTTCCCTGCGTGGATCGTTGACAGAGAGATCCACTTTTCCACCCTCAGACTGCCTGAATCTGTTGGCATAGCAGACACCTATGAAGCCGGCCTTCACTCCACGCAGACTCGATATTACGAAGAGGGCAGAGGCTTCCATTTCCATCGAGATTACCCTTCTTCTGCTCCAGCTTTGAAAGTACTCGGGGTCACGGTTGTAGAAACATGAGTGCGTCCAGTTTATACCGGTGACGACTCTTCTGCTAATATTCCTAGCAGAATTTATCAGTGAATAATAGACATCCGGCGAAGCCACGGCTGGAAAATTAGGTGGAACATAATAACTTGAAGCACCATCATCGCGAACGCACCCGTACGGGACGACGATGTCACCCTCATTGATAGCTTCCTGAAGCCCGGCAACGCTACCAATCCTTATCAAGACTTTGGCACCGATATTGATTAGTTCTTCATAAGCGATGCTCGCCGATGGCCCTCCCATACCCGTGGAAGTGACGGACACTTCATTTCCTTCATACTCGCCGGTGTAAGTTATCAAACCTCTGTTCTCTGCAACCTTTCTTGCATTGCAGAGCCTCTTCACTATTTTCTCTACTCTTGCCTGATCTCCCGGGACTATCACCACGGGAGCGATATCACCTGGTCCGCATTCAATATGATACTGAAACTTCCCTTCCAACCCTAAAGGCTCTCTGTAATCCTCCAACATGAATGTCACCTCAAATCTTCTTCCTGAGCACGTGTATTCTGAATACTGCAGTGTTGATGAAGTCTTCCGAGTAAAGCATAGGTATGTTGTTCATATCTCTGTGAACTTCCTTTAGAAGGACTATTGAGCTTCCCTTTTCAATCTGAAGTAGTCTTGAGAGCTCTCTGTCAACAAGAGTTGATTCGATCTCGGCTATCGCATATCTAATGGGTTCTTTGAAGTTCTCCTCCATAAGATCGAAGAGAGTAAGTTCTTTCGCTTTGCTGCTTCCAAGAGTCCTAACGAGCGCCTGCGTACCGCCCGGCACTCTCTCGGAAGCAATGAAAGTTCTCGCAAAAATCGCCGGTACGCCATCTGCAGCATAAACCCTCTCCGTAAGGACCAAATGTTGACCCATTTCAGTCTCCAGCCTTGTGGCGAGTTCTTCATCAGCTTCAACCACCCTGTAGGCATCGTGAACAAGATCCGGAGTCTTTCCAGAACTGGAGATTATCCTTGTAAGGCCTCGCAAGTACTCAATCCCGGTATGCACAAGCCCACTGTCTTTTACAACAAATGTTCCCAGCCCCTGTCTTCTGACGACTAGTCCATCCTTTTCAAGTGCAGTGATAACCTCCCTTATGACAGTTTTACTTGCTCCATAATCCTCGCAGAGCTTATCTATAGAAGGAAGCTGAGTCCCGTCGCTCATCTTCTGCACTTCTTGTTCTATCTGTGCGTATATTATTTCGTATAATGATTTGCGCCTGGCCATGAAAATCACCTTCTTGGTCTCATCAGTCATCATACGTATGATGTATGATGTATTATGAGTATACAGAATACTCTATCAATTTCCAATGCTCGCTGATAGATGATTAGGACTGATCAAGACCGACTGAGTGCCATTATGGCGATATTTCTATAGTATGAGAGATTTTTCGCGACTTGACTACTTTTTTGCTGTCTTCTCACTGACGGTTCATGGATTCTGCCCCGGAACAGATAAGTCTGAAAGAGGGGTGAGTCCAACTGGATTAGATAGCGCGAAAAAGAGATTGTGTCGCCGGCTCAAACGAGGAAAGCATTTCTCGCAGGTCTACATTTGGATTTCGAAGACGCTTCCGGGACAGCTACTTGTGTTTCGATCGTCTCGACGATATGGGAAGCCATTGGTCCTCCCGAAAACGAACTGATGTTATCTATACCAATAAAACCGGGGCTCTTAGAAAACGCGCAACTGGAGTATTAGGGAATATGCCGCTGGGTTCGATCGTCATTCCGTCATTATCCAGGCTTGGCAACGGTCGGAACAAGTGCAGAACCGGTGCCTGCAAAGTTTTCCCATTTCTATAATGAAGATTCTTAAACGCAGAGGGTGATAGTTGACTCATCTAAGTTTTTACCCATACCACTCATCGAAGATTTCGCGGAGGTCTCTGTCGAGATAGGAGAGAGCTTTGAGTCTCATCTCATCGGGTACTCCGTAGTAAGCTTCGGCAATTCCTCCGGCGATGGCGGCGAGAGTGTCGCTGTCGCCACCTACAGAGATCGCCGTCCTTATTGTGTCTTCAAACGATTCAGCCTCAATAAAGGCCTCGATAGCCTGCGGGACGGTCTCCTGACAGGTCTCGTTGAAGCGATAGCTATCCCTGATACAGTCGATCGTGAAGTCAAGGCGATAGTAGTCCCGTTCGATCCTTCTACGGATGTCCTCTTTTGAGAAGCCCTTTCTTGCAAGGAATACAGCTAAAGCCGTCGCTTCGGCTCCCTTTATTCCTTCGCTATGGTTGTGTGTAACGGCGGTAACTGCTCTCGAGAATCTTATAGCTTCCCTTTCAGTTCTTGCCTCGAATCCTGCGGGGCTTACGCGCATGGCTGCACCATTGCCGAAGCTACTATACGGGCTAGGTTCATCACTGAAAACCCATTTCAAGAACATCCCGCCGTATCCGCAGTGCGGATATCTTCGGCCAATCTCTTGCATATACTTCACGGAAAGTTCCTCAAGAGTCTTGCAATACAGCTCGTCGCGTTCATCGGACCGATCACTGGAATCGACAGCCTTGCTCGTTTCCATAATCGCACGGGCGATGGCCAGAGTCATTATTGTGTCATCGGTTGCTTCACATTCTGCCGTGAAGAGTTCGAATTCTTTGCTCCTGTGATTGTCGAATTCGAAACGCGATCCAACGATATCTCCAATTATTGCACCAAGCATCTTCTACCTCCATTATCATGGCAGTCGTCAGTCCTGGAGTTGATTATAGCACTTTAGCTCAGCACCATTGAAGCGCACGAGCGGTCCGGTTCCAGCAAAGACAGCATTCTCGATTCGACCAGATTTCGGACATGTTACTCCATGCAGACCCCAGAAGACTTATATTGTCCCTCCATATCGGCGAACCTACCTGTTGCTTTTTGAAAGGCTGAAAGTGAACTCAACTCCATCGGATAGGTTCGAAAAGCCACATTGGGTGCCATCAAGATCGCATATTGCCTTGACTATGGAAAGGCCGATTCCGTATCGTCCGTCATCTCTAGTCCTCGCCCTGTCTATCCTGTAAAAGCTCGTCCAGATCTTTTCCTTCTCTTCTTCAGGTATGGGGGCCCCACTGTTGAAAATCCGTATAACGACATGGTTCTTGCATGTATCTATACTTATTCTAATCCTCTTCTTTTCGTTCACGTGAAAGATCGCATTGCTTATATAGTTCGTGAGTATCTGTTCCGTTCTGAACGCGTCGGCAAGAACTAGAATCCTATCAGTCTCCTTGAATTCAAGGTCTATATCTTTTTCCGAGATAACCCGCTCGAATTTGTTGATCACTTTCTCCAGCAGTTCATCTATGTAGAAATCGCTCCTGTGGAGGTCAAAATTCCCTGTTTCAAGCATCGCCAGATCAAGCAGGTCTTTAACTAACATGTTCATTCTGGCACTCTCTTCCCTTATCACTCTACTGTAGAAGCTGCGCTTCTCCTCGCTCGTAGCTACATTTAGCTCTAGACCCTCGGCATATCCTTGAATAAGTGCCAGAGGTGTTTTCAATTCGTGGGAGACATTGGTGATAAACTGCTTTCTCATTTCTTCAACCACTATTCTGTGTTCAATTTCACTCTTAAGCGACTCATTCTTCTTTCCAAGCTCTCTCAAGGCTTCATCCAGAGATTCGGACATCTCGTTTATACTCTCTGCGAGCTGACCGAACTCATCCTTGGATCTGACCGCGCACCTCTCCGAAAAGTCGAGAGTCTTCATCTTTCTTGTAACCCTGTTCATCTGCAGTATGGCACCGGTGAAGGCCCTAGATATTATCAGTGCAATCACGAGCGCGAATGCTGCGGAGAGAATTCCCACAAAAAAGAGGAAGTTGTTCACGACTGCTATGCTGCTCTCTATAGATGATACAGGGATGCTCATGAAGAGAGTAAAATCGTTTCTCAAAAGCGATTTCAGGGTCAGGAACCTCTGATCGCTCACTCTATCGTGTCCGAGCTCTATCTCGGTGTAGGGATCTATTCTCTCGTTGTAGATCGTATCTAGGGGCTTTCTTATGGGGAGGACTCTGCGCATGTCTAACTCCGGTCTCGGAATACCGATTTCTTGAGATATATTGTGAGTAGTATATACTTGCGCTCCGGAACTGTCGAAAATGACTATTATAGCGTTGAGTTCGTTGCCCATCTGAATCAGTGCATCTACTTTCTCGTAGTAGTCTGATATGCCGTACGAGTCTATCGTGTCTCTTGCCCTTATAAGTTGGTCTTTCTTCGTTCTCATGTAGTATGGCTGGAGAAGGAATGTGTTTGAAAGCCAGAGTGCTCCTACTATGAACGCGATAACTGCGAGAACCTGAAGGAACAGCTTCCTGCGCACCGAACTCATTTGCCTGCTCCGAATCTGTAACCGTAACCCCTGACAGTCTCAATGTACTCGTTCTCTTGTCCAAGCTTGGCTCTCAACCTGTTGATGTGTGTATCGACCGTTCTATCGGTTCCCTGATAGCCGTAGCCCCAGACGTTGTCGAGCAGCTGGTCTCTAGTAAGCGTAATCCCGCGATTGGCGACAAAGTAACTCAGCAGATTGAACTCCGTTCGGCTCAGGTTAAGCTTCCTGCCATTTAGGAAGACTTCCATGCTGCCGGGTTTCAAAACAAGCAAACCAATCTCCGTCTCTTCAGTGAAGCGATAACTGCGCCTGAGAAGAGCATTTACTCTTGCAACGAGTATCATCGGGCTGAATGGCTTGGAAATGTACTCATCCGCCCCGTATTGAAAACCCTCAAGTTCATCGCTCTCGGCCGATTTCGCAGTGAGCATTATAACTGGAACACTGCATCTTTCGCGGATTGCTTCAAGCACTTCGAGACCGTCCATAACCGGCATCATTATGTCGAGAATCACCAGCGAGACATCGGGATTGTCACAGAACTTCTGAATCGCTTCTTCGCCGTTTTTCGCGAGGAGAACATCGTAGCCCTCCCTCTCGAGGAAGTCCGCAACTAGTATCTGCATGTTCTTCTCATCATCTGCAAAAAGTATCTTCATAGAAACCATCCTCTTTTAATCTCTTCGATTCTAGTATCTTCTTGTCACAAACTTATCACAGAAGAGCTGTGATATTCCTGTGACATTGACTTTCTAGAATTGGCGCAGTAATGGAACGGGAGGAATGAGATGAAAGAGATCAAAGGACGCCGCGAGTTGAAGTATTACATCAACCAGTTCGATTATCTGTCGCTCAAATGCAAGCTGAAGAATGTGATGGAAGTCGACACAAACGGTAATGGGAAAGGCGAATACGAAATCATCAGCCTCTACTTCGACGACCTATACAATTCGGCCTATCGTGAGAAGATTGCCGGCACCAATGACCGGGTGAAGTACAGAATACGCATATACAATTTCAGCGACCGTACGATAAAGCTCGAGAAGAAATCGAAGAACGGAGATATAACTTCAAAAGTAAGCCGTACCATTTCGAGAGATCAGTATGAAGCGATTATGCGAGGACAGCCCGGGTTTCTTCTTCAAGATAGGCCACAAGAGTTTGTAGATCTGTATTCGGGAATAAGAAGCGGCGCTCTCATGCCGAAAGTGCTGGTTCGCTATAACAGGGAAGCCTTTTGCCTCAAAGCGGCAAATCTCAGAATAACCTTCGACACGGGCCTATCGACTGGAAACAGCAACCTGAATCTATTTGATAGAAACGGGCTATTCTTCAGTCCGGAGCCAAACCTGACCATTCTCGAGATAAAGTACGACGAGTTCTTCCCGTCGCACATAAAGAGTGTTGTCCAGAGCAACGGGCGTCTGAGGGAGAACGCGTCAAAATACGTCATCAGCAGAAGATTCAACTATATACTCTAGGAGGAAGCATATGAATACTTTCAGTAACATTTTCAAGAACAGTTTTCTGGAGAACTTCTCGGCATCCCAGATATCGACAGTCGATACGGCAATAACACTATTGATTACCTTTTTAATAGGACTCTTCATCTTCCAGATCTACAAGAGAACCTTTCAGGGAATAATGTACACTAGGAGCTTCAATATCTCTCTGGTGATGATTTCAATGGTCACCTCACTCGTAATAATGGCAGTAACGACAAATATCGTACTCTCCCTTGGAATGGTTGGTGCCCTCAGTATCGTGAGGTTCAGAACGGCTATCAAGGATCCGATGGATATCGTCTTCATGTTCTGGGCCATCGCAGTTGGCATAGTCACGGGCGCATCTTTCTATCTTCTTGCCGTAATAGGTTCTCTCATTATTGGGACAATTCTCCTTGTTTTCGCGAACTTCAAGTCCCAGACCTCTCCATTCATCCTGATGCTCAGCTACTCGAACTCAGAAGCAGAGAAAGCGATTACGGACCTGCTGAAAGATAATGTCAAGAGATATAATGTCAAGTCGAAGACCGTCACGGATCAGAATATCGAATTGTCCGTAGAGCTGCGCATTAAAACCGGAGAGATAGAATTTGTGAACAAACTGAAATCGATCCCGGGCGTTGTCAACGCCATGCTTGTTAGCTACAACGGCGACTATGCAGCATAGCGAGGTGATTGGATGCGTAAAGCCCTGAAGATTGCTGTTCAGATTCTCGCTGGCATAGCATTGGTAGCTATATTCAGCGCGTTTTCTGGAAAATCACATAGTTCCGTGAGTCCCCTGGACACCGTTATCTTCCCTCACGACAAGGTTATAGAAGTGTATATACAGATAGATGAAGCGGAGCTTCAGAAGATGTTTGATCAGGCCAGACAGGAGCAGTACGTAATGTGCAACGTTGTATACAACGGCTACATGATAAAGAACGTCGGTATAAGGCCAAAAGGGAATTCTTCACTGATGCATGTCGCCAGCTCTTCTTCCAACCGCTACAGTTTCAAGCTGGACTTCAACGAGTTTGTCAAAGGGCAGAGTTTATTCGGAATTACCAAGATAAACCTGAACAACGGCTTCTCCGATCCCTCGTTTATGAGAGAGTATCTGACATATGAGATCTCTCAGGAGCTAGGTCTGCAGACTCCAAAGACTACTTACGTTGCTCTTTACATAAACGACAGCTACTTCGGTCTCTATCTCGGTGTCGAAAACGTTGACGTCAATTTCGTGCGCGATCGCTTCACAGATGGTCTCGGAGATCTCTACAAGCCAGAGGGCAAAGGCGCTAATCTTGTATATATTGATGACAATCCTCAGAGTTACAGCGGTCTAGCCCTTCAGACAAACAAAGAGACGAGCGACAAGAGCTCAGCTGTTGAAATGCTGAGGATATTAAGTGAAGGCTCATACGAAGAACTCGAAGAGATACTGGACACAGACTCTTTTCTGAAGTACTACGCGCTCTGTGTAGCCACCGGAAACATGGATTCGATACTCGGCGGCATGTATCACAACTACTATCTCTACGAAGACGGCGGTAAGTTCGTGATTATTCCGTGGGATTTCAACATGGCGTTTGGAGGATTTCCGGGATTCGGTGGGAATTCTGCCGGAAGCCTTTATATCGATTATCCCGCACTGAATATGGACTCGCTTCCGATCGTCAACAGGCTACTCACTAATGAAGAGTACCTGGAAAAGTACCGCCTGTATCTTGGGGTGATCGTAAACGGTTATCTGAGCGACGAGCTCTTTGGTAAACGCATACGGGAAATAGCATCCATGATAGACTCCTATGTCAGGGACGACCCGAATTCCTTCTACTCCTACGCTCAGTATCTGGCCTCTTTGAATACTTACGAAGGAGCTTCATCTCTTTACGCTTATAATTCGATAAGAGTCCAGACTATCACAAAACAGCTCAGCGGTGAGCTCCCTTCAAGAAGCGATGGGAGCGAAGGCACAGATGCAGCGTTCGGAAGAGTGATGCCCGTAGCCGGCAACCTCCCAAGAAATGTCCAGGGAGTACCACAGTTCCCCGGCGAGAGGAATCCCGTGAACTTCGATTCTCCTGAAAGAGAGGCGTTAGCATCTCCACAGATACAGGACCGATCTCAGGGACAGGCACAACAGGAAAGGCCCTTTCAGGATTTCGGAGCGATGGATTTCGCGGCAGACAGGGAAGAGAGAATGCGCAATCTTCTGCCTCAAGAAAATTTGACGGGTCTTGAACCGGGAGGAAGAGTAAGGAATGATATTAGACCGGAAGACGGCCCGGAATCCAAGGAGCTTTCTCAGGGCGATATTGTCACGATACTCGCTTCCATGATCTCTCTAGGTCTTTCGATTGCGCTCCTGAATTTGAAGCGGAGAATCTAAGCGAAAGTGAAATCGCCCGATCTGTCAGAAACGGCATTGTCGTAGTAGTATTTGATCGGAAAAGAAACTGCCGATCCAGATTAATCACACCGAAATCGCGACCCGACCGTATCAGGATAGGTACATAGATGGTTTGCGGGAAATCAACCATTGAGACAGTCGTGGATGTTCTTCATTGCAAAACTACAATCCTTATGTACGCCTTGAAGGAAGAATCACCTGCCATTGGAGATTGTCTGCTCACTTCCAGTCTATCGTAGAACATGAGAGAGGTTGGACCATACGCCGGAAAAACTATTCTCTGACAAATCCTGTCTTCAGCCGATATCATACGCGCAGCAGCGAAGCAATGTCTTCTGCGAATTTGAGAACCTTCTTCTCTATTTCTCTCTTCAGGTCTTCGGGACTGTCGAAATCCGGCCGTTCTGAGAGTGTCACTTCAATTATTGAGTCTCCTCCGGGCGTGACCTGCGACGGTCTGTACTCTCCGGTATCCCTTCGACTGAAGAAATCAACATACTCCGCCTGGATCTTTCTGTTGCTACCGCAGAGCCAGGCTTCAAAGCTACCCTTCTCATGCAAGTACACAATAGCGATTTTCAGCTTGTAGCTCCTCAAACCCGAAGGCGTGAAGGCGAAGTATGTCATGTCCATATACCCGGAATATAGAGACCCGGCGGTGCAGTCCGGATGCCTTTCCTCCAGAAACGTCCTCAGGCCTGACATAAATGACATGATTCCCCTGTAGGCCTTCTGAATCTGCCCTTTACTGAGTTGGTTCATGTACTCGGCAATATCATCGTTCAAAGCATCCACAGAACTACTCCTCATTCCAGCGGTATTTCCTGTTCTTTCGCAGCGTATCCAGATTACACTGCAGACACAAGCCGTTATGACAGCATATGAAAGCGCCGCACTCCGGGCAACGCCACTTTGCTTTTTCCTCTTTCAAAAACAGTTCGACAGAGTTGTCGCGCATAGTTTCCAGATTCTCTATCATGCTCAGCCGGTACTTCGTTCGGTACCGCTTATCCAGTGTCTTCAACCTCTTGCATGGGAAGCTTTCACATTCAAAGCAGAAGCGGATCGCTGCCTCCGCAAGCTGCTTACACTGATCACCCATATGGGTGCAGTTTTCTCCTCTCGGAATACAGCCAGAGCAGTATTTTCGGTGAAAACCCTTCGAATTCAAGTTGTATCTCATCGCCTGATAACTAATGCACAGGTTGCAGTTCATGCCACACGGAGCAATCATCTGCTCTTCCATAATGCACCCACCATTTAGATCAGATCGTATTCTGGATGATACTATAACCTCTACCTAAATCCCCGCAAAAGAACTCTCAAGCGGAGAGCGGAGCCGATGTCTCAGGATTTTATCTCAAGGAAGAACCATGAATAATCCCATGACTAAAGCCATAAACATGCTACCTACAAACCTCTGGCTCAAGTACCACGGGACCTTCTCAAATGCCAACATCGGTGCTGAATCGACAAAGAGATGGACCTCGGCTCCTTCTCTTCTGAAAGCAGCCAGTTTATTCTTCTCTGAAAGTACCAGATTCGGCTCTACAGCTGTCCATTCAGAACCACCGATACTGAGAGAACCGCCCGCCGTAATGTCCACTCGAATGTCCGGATTTCTCCAGTAGTTCAGGCTTTCCCAAAAATCCGAATACACTCTTCTGTTATTTATGTAATCTCCTGTGACTCTTATTCTCTCGATAAGGCTCTCTTTATAAGGATCGTACGCTTTCTCATAAGGATAGTAGTTATCCATTAAGGAAGCAAGAAGCTCATCTCTGGCTGGCCCCGAGCCTATGGAGTTGAAAGAGACAAACAGTCCCCAGTCTTCTTCGGGAGCGAGAACCGTCAGCGTGTGGAAGAGAATCGTATCTCCCCCATGGCCTATAAGGCGAATGCCGTTCCTGCTCATCTCGTAGAAGCCGTAGCACATGCCGTTAAGTCTTGTATCATGCTGGAAGTGGACCGACTGCATCAACTCTGCCGTCTCTTCATTCAGAATCCGCTCGTCTCCAAATCGTCCCTTTTGCAGATTTGCTATCATGAATTTCGCCATATCGCCAGCGCTTGAAGAAGCCGAACCGGCCGGAGGAAGAACTATGATTTCGAAGGGAGTCAAGAAGATATTCTGACCGTTCTCATAATAGTAGCCGGTACTCATTCTTGCTAGAAGATCGTCGCTCAATTGCTGGTCAAAGGTAGTGCTTTTCATTTGTAGTCGGTCGATGATATTCCTGTCGACGTAATCCGAAAACTCCATTCCGGATACCTGCTCGACGATGTGCCCAGCGACGCCCGACCCGTAATTCGAATATGCGGCAAATCTGCCAGGTTCCAGGACTCGCTCGGGAATATCTTTAAGCTCCTCCACGAGAGGACCGGGTTCGTATCCCAGAAACTGGATTATCTGAGAGGCCTGCTCCTCAAAACCCGTTGTATGTGTGAGAAGGTTCTCGACAGTTATCGCTTTTTTGAAAGCATCCGGGATCTTGAAGGCCGATATGTAGTTGTTGACATCCGCCTTGAGATCGATTCTTCCCTGTTCGTAAAGCTGCATTATTGAGATCCAGGTGAAGAGTTTAGACACCGATCCGATTCTCACCAGCGAATCTTCTTCCATTTCTCTCCCGCTATCCAGATCTGCAACACCGTACCCATTCACATACAGAACCTCTCCATTGCTCACAAAGCTAAGCACCGCTCCAGGAATATCGAACTTCTCTAGCAGAACCGGTACTTCTCTGTCGAAGAACCCGGCAATTTCCGAGCGATCGAACTCCATTCCCGCTAGAAACACGCAAACAGCAACAAAAGCCATCAAAAACATCCTTCTCACAGTATCCCCCCCATTTCTTCTTAGAGAAACGTTGTCATTTTTCGGTAAGCTCTCCGGTACGGTGCACTCAAAATCCTCCTGAAGACTCTTCTAGGTCTCTGTACCCACATTTGGTGTTCCGTCACCACTGGCTCTTATAGCTACACATCGAACTTCTTAAAACCAGTTTCGACATATATCACCAGTGTTTAAGAATAACATAAGCTATTTGACCTCTATCTTTCTGCTCAGTGTGCCGCCAAAGCCGTAGGTCGCATCGAGGAAGAATTCGTATGGTTTTCCTGTCTCGCCAACATAATTGGTTGAGGCAAAGTCCATATTGCTTTCGAAGAATTCCAGTGTCTCTATGAGCTCACCGTCCAGCATGATCCGGATAGAGGCATTGACGAGCCTGAATTTCTCGGATTGTATGAATATAGTCGAGAGAACCCGGAACGTGTACCATTCACTGTCCTGATTCTGCTGCCAGATGTTTCCAGATACCAAAAAGTCTTGCATCCGATAGTATTCCGGAGGTATTAGGAAGCGTTCGCTGACGGTCTCGATTCCGTTGTTCCTTACCAGTATCTGACCGTTGTAGATCTTCCAGGGAGAGAGGCCAATTTCTGTTACAAGGGTCCCATGTTCTCTTGCGAGCTCCACTTTCGTGACTCCTCCTGAGTCGTCTGTAAGTATCAAAAAGACTGAATCTCCCTCCCTGTACTCCTTTAGGGTAAAGCGAGATTGTACCCTGACTTCTTCAAAGGATATCCCAAACGTATTGAAGTCTCTGGACGCTAGCGACCGGTGAGGCTCCTCTATGAGATTCCTGAGAGAAGCTATCGCGGCTTCGGTACTGCCGATTCTCACAGTGAGAATTCTTACGTTGTCTTCAAGTCGCGAAGTCGAGAGAAGAAGTTCCTTCAATGCACTATAGTCTTGAACCAATGAAATAATCGAGAAAAGCAAAGTGACTGCTACCAAAGAAACCAAAACCATAACGCCGAGCTTCAAAGCATCATCTCCTATCCCCATTATTCAAGTTGCGATTGAATGATAACACATCATCGGCGAGCATTACAGTCTATGCAGACTGTCTGCGAAATACTCTGCAACCTTGCAGGCTGGTTCCCTCCGAGTGCTGGGACTATCTGCAACTGTCCTTCTGCGGAGTGATGGTGCCTACATTATCTGAGACGACTCGGAGAGATGATCAGAAAAGGCTCGTTAGAATCTGTACCAACCCTTTCTGCCGTCCTCTAGCTCAATGAATATCCATCAGCCGTCTTCCACACGGCAAAACTCAGTCAGAGTCACTGAAAACTCTTCAGACAGAGTTGATTCTTCCTGTTCAGACCATGAAGGAAAACAGTTACCTTTATTAGTGACTCTTGTGCACACTTGACAGGATCTACGTCTTCTTTCGATTATTCATTGACTGAAGCACTATTTTGATCCTCTTTGCATTCTGTAGAATGTAAGTTTTCTTGGCTACTCTTATCACACAAATCTGCAAGAGAGCAGCTTTCGAATGCAGCAATGGAACATTCCCTTTCCATTCTCGAGTATTTCTCTATCTCCTTTCCGTTTTTTTCTCAGAGTAATGACTCAGATTTCTTAAAGAGCAGGAAAATGAAGACATGACTATAGAATACGCGTAAATGGAAGATAAATGCCATTAATCGTCTTTTATGACATATATAGACATCGAACAGTCGTTTGCAGGCACTGAAGCTACTTAGAAATAAAGTAACCAACTTGTTATAATGGAAACGGTTCCATATTTCTGTGACTAATTGGAGGATTATTTGAAGAAACCGACTATTAGAGACGTTGCCAGACTTTCTGGAGTTGGAATCGCTACCGTTTCCAGAGTCCTTAATGGCGGATCTGTTAAATTATCCACCAAAAAGCGCGTTATATGGGCTATAAAGAACCTCGGATACGAGCCTAATACTAGTGCCAGAACTCTTGCGGGCGGAAAGACCAGAAGGGTTCTTCTTTTTATGCCTGAAGTGAGAACTGAGTTTCACTGGAGGGTTATGAAGGCCTTTGACGACGCTCTTGATTCTCAGAACTATGAAATGGTTATCTACCCGATGTTCTCCGGTAAGAGATTAGAGCGCCTCTATAATGACAATTCTCTGCTGCGCGATTCAGATGGGGCCGTCACGTTCACTATGAATATGGATTTCTTGCTTAAGAGCAGAATAGATTTCGGCAGGAATCTCGTTCTCTTTGAATCTCAATCCGATGACTATGACTGCGTCTATCTCGATAACGTACTGGGCGGAAGACTTGCCGCTGAGATTCTTATTGAAAACGGGGCAAAGGAGTTCTTCACTGTAACCTTCGACGAAAGAAACTCCTTGCTAGCAACCGAAAACTTCGACAAACGTCAAGTCGGTTTTTCAAAGGCTCTTGAAAAAAGCGGCTACAGACTTAAGAAGGAGAATACAGTCTACAGTTCTTTCTTCTTTGAGACCGCTCATGAGAGAATTGTGGAGATCTTATCCGAATGCGATAGACCAGGAATTTTCGCCCTCGCAGACAACTTCGCTCTTGAGATCTTGCAGACAGCTTCAGCCATGAAGAAGGTTCCTGGCGTCGATTTCTTCCTCATCGGTTACGATAACCAGAGCTGGACCGAGAGAGCAGGACTCACTACTATAAACCAGCCTATGGAAGATATGGGGAAGAAAGCGGCAGAGTTGATAGTTCAGAAGATAGAAAACCCTGTATCGTATCTGCAACCGGTTAAGTTCCTGCCTGAAGTAGTACGTAGAAAGACGGCTTGATTCATTGATACTGAATAAACTGAAAACGGGGTGAACTGATGGCCAAGAAAGAAAGTAAACTCAGCCTTGCGCAGAAGGAACAGAGAACGGCTTACAAGCTGCTGATACCCGCTCTGATAATTCTGGCGGCCGTAGCTTTTTATCCCTTGTTCGAGGTCTTTTACACAAGCTTTACCGACAGGGTCTTCGCCTCGGGCACAGACGATGCACCGGACTTTATCGGTATTGAAAACTACAAAAGTCTACTTGGACTTACGATTCAGCAGCTTCCACCGATTATAGATCCGAACACGGGCGATCCTGTAATAGACTCACAGACAGGCCGACAGACCTATGAAAGGCCTGTTAGAGTGCTCCCGAGAACTCCCGTCAGATACAGGGAGTGGTTTCAATTCTCTTTCTTGGGAAAGAGGTACGTCGTTGGAGCGCGAGACCCTGAATTCATGAAAGCAATATGGAATACCCTCGTATTCACATTCGTCTCGGTCTTTCTTGAGACTGTACTTGGGCTCGGAGTTGCGCTGGTCGTGAACAGCCATTTCAAGGGCAAGGGCGTGATGAGAGCCACAATGCTTGTCCCGTGGGCGGTTATAACCGTCGTCTCGGCCAGAATATGGGAATGGATGCTTCAACCAACAAGGGCAGGACTGTTCAACATGGTACTCAGTAGACTGGGACTCGGAGATGGTAGTCTTTCCTTCCTGAGTATGCCGAACCTTCAGATGCCAACCCTAATAGCCGTTGATGTCTGGAAGACTACACCTTTCATGGCTCTGCTTATTCTTGCCGGTCTCCAGCTCATTCCAAAAGAGCTTTATGAAGCCGGGCGAGTCGATGGCGCTGGAAGATTAAGGCAGTTCCTATCGATCACTCTGCCTTTACTGAAGCCCACTCTAGCAGTCGCCTTAATATTCAGGACACTTGATGCCTTAAGGGCCTTCGATGTTTTCCAGGTGCTGATGGGCAATAGAATGTACTCTATGGCTTCTTATAATTACTATCAGCTTATCGGAAATAGGAATATGGGTCTGGCTTCGGCTATCGGAGTCATCATTTTCATATTCATAGCCGTATTCGCCGTAATCTACATGAGACTCATGGGAGTTGATAAAGAATGAAGAAAAATCAGACAGCATTTCGAATAGCAGGAAAGGTAGCTTTCTGGATCCTTGTAGTTTTCATCTTCTTCTATATGCTCTTCCCCTTCTACTGGGCAGTGAATTCATCGCTCAAGTCTGAGGCTCAGCTTCAGATGACACCGGCTACTTTCCTTCCTGTAGATAGTTCCGGAAAGCTTGCTCCAACACTTCGGAATTACGTTGCTATCTTCAATGACGGAACTTTCGTCCGTGCTCTATGGAACAGCACTATTGTGGCAGGTTTAACGACTCTTCTGGCCCTTAGTGTGGGCTCATTCGCCGCTTTTGCCATGGGAAAACTCAGATTCAAAGGAAAGAAGGCTACCTTGTATCTCATACTCTCCCTGACTATGTTCCCACAGATAACGGTTCTCTCGGGTCTGTATGCAGTAATAACTACGCTCAATCTGGGTGCAAGGCTTAGCTTGATCCTATCCTATATGATATTTACTCTGCCGTTTACTACCTGGGTACTCACCGCGTTTTTCAAAGAGCTACCTGCTGAGATTATGCAGTCTGCGTGGGTAGACGGCGCGACTCCGTTTCAGACATTCTATATGATACTACTGCCACTTACGGCTCCCGCCATGGTTACTTCGGGTCTGTTAGCATTCATAGCTGCCTGGAACGAGTACATTTTCGCCCTTACATTCACAACTATAGCTCCTCAGGCTCGAACAATTCCGGTTGCCATTTCGCTTTTCACGGGAACAATTGCGAGGCAAGTACCATTTGGAGAAATCATGGCTGGCGCTGTAGTTGTAACAGTCCCGGTAGTAATAATGGTCTTCATCTTCCAGAAGAGAATAGTTGAAGGATTAACAGCAGGTGCCGTTAAGGGGTAGATAAGACTTCTAAATATGGTCTGAAGGTAGAGAAGGAGGTGGTCCGAGAAGATTCTGGAGTTAAGAAAGCACAGTGGCATATCGCGTTCCACTACTTTGCAAAACGAACAAAACTTGGAAGGAGGAATTAAAATGAGAAAAGCATTACTTATTGTTATGGTAGCCCTTTTTGCGATGGTGGCATTTTCGCAAACTGTTATTACGGTCGCCGCAGGAGCGGTTGGAATTGAGCTAGAACTCGCCAGAGCAGCAGCCAAGGCTTATATGGAATTGCGACCCGGAGTGACTGTGAATGTTCTAGATACACCCGATATGGTTCAGGACAGACTTGGTCTATACCTCCAGTTTCTGGAAGCAAGGAGCCCCGATGTCGATATCTATCAGATCGACGTAATATGGCCTGGCGATCTTGCCACTCACTTCGTCGACCTCTACGACTATGACGCCTCTAAGATTGTCAGTATGCACTTTGACCCTATAGTGGAGAATAATACAGTTGACGGTAGACTCGTGGCCATACCGTGGTTCACAGACGCAGGTTTGCTATACTACAGAACCGACCTGCTTGAGAAGTACGGACTTCAGCCGCCGACTACTTGGGACGAACTTGAGACGGCTGCCAAAATAATCCAGGATGGCGAAAGAAAGACCAATCCAGATTTCTGGGGCTTTGTATGGCAGGGTAACGCTTATGAGGGTCTGACCTGTGATGCTCTTGAATGGATTGCATCAAACGATGGCGGAACCATAATAAGCCCCGACAAGAAGATAACGATAGCGAATGCCAATGCAGTTGAAATACTTGAAAAGGCTGCCGGTTGGGTCGGAACGATCTCTCCTCGTGGAGTATTAACGTTTGCCGAAGAAGACGCGAGAGCTGTCTGGCAGACGGGGAATGCAGCTTTCATGAGAAACTGGCCCTATGCATACAGCCTGAGTCTCGGCGCGGATAGTAAGGTTGCAGGAAAGTTCGATGTTTCTCCACTTCCTGCAGGAAAGAGCGGAAGCGGAGCTGCGACTCTCGGTGGCTGGCAGCTTGCAGTCAGCAGATACAGCAGGAACCCCGAAATAGCAGCTGAAGTAGCTTTCTTCATGGCCGGTTACGAGAATCAGAAGATCAGAGCCATTGAGGCTTCTTACAATCCGACAATACAGGCTCTCTACGCCGACATCGAAGTTCTGAAGGCCACACCGTTCTTTGGATCTCTATTCGATGTATTCACTAGCGCAGTTGCCAGACCTTCTACTGCAACGGCTCCAAGGTATAACGAAGTCTCCACACTCTTCTTCAAGGCGGTCCACAGCATACTCTCAGGTACCGTTGACGCCGCGACAGCTCTTGAAGAACTCGCTCTCGATCTGGAAGATCTGACGGGCTTTGAAGTAGTCTGGGGACTCTGATCCAGAACGATGAATGCTGGCCCTCGGGCCAGCATTTTTGCTACATAATTGAAGTAAAACGAGGTGAGACATATTAAGACAGTAAAAGTTATCCAGAAAAAACTGCATGACTACAAGGGTATTGCTGACGGTCAGGTCATCGAGAGCATTACCGAGTTGTCCAGGAAGTTGCGAGGCCTGAGAGTGCTGCACATTAACGCTACTGCTTATGGTGGCGGTGTGGCCGAAATCCTTCACACCCTAATTCCTTTGATGAAAGACTGTGGTCTTGAAGTCGATTGGAAGACCATTGAGGCTCCCGGAGAGTTCTTCGATCTCACCAAAAGAATGCACAACGCGCTTCAGGGAAAGGAAGACTCTATCTCTGTGAATGATAGAGATCTCTTTGAGAGAGTATCAAAGGAGAATTCAGCCTTCATAAAACCGGACGAGTACGATGTTGTGATAATACATGATCCTCAGCCGGTTGCTCTGCCTGCATATGCCAACTTCGGAAGCTCCAAACTAGTGTGGAGATGTCATATCGACACCTCTTCACCTAATCCGGTCTTCTGGAACTTTCTGAACTCCTTTCTTTCATACTACAGAGCAGGAATCTTTACTCTATTGAGTTACGCAAAAGAGGGAATTAGCATAGAGAGCCTCTACGCAATCGCCCCTTCGATCGACCCGCTAAGTAACAAAAACAGAGACCTTACGGAGGCAGAGTTCGGGTCCGCTTTGAAGAAGCTTGGTGTCGATACATCCAAACCTTTGATCGCACAGGTCTCCAGATTCGACCCCTGGAAGGATCCTCTAGGCGTTGTCGATGTGTACAAGAGCCTGAAGAAACAGTTCGCCGGGCTACAGCTCTTGATGATTGGGTCGATGGCCTCTGATGATCCTGAAGGCTGGAAAATCTACGAAGATCTTCTGAGATACACGGGTATGGATTATGATGTGAAAGTTCTCTCGAACTTCCAGGGAATTGGCGACATAGAGGTAAACGCTTCTCAAAGGATTAGTGATGTGGTAATACAGAAATCACTGAGAGAAGGCTTCGCCCTCACCATGAGCGAAGCTATGTGGAAGAGGACACCGGTAATCGGTGGCAATGTGGGCGGTATTCCCTTACAGGTCCACCATGGTGTCAATGGGTATCTGGTCAACTCTATTGAAGAAACGATAGAATACACCGGGAAGCTTCTCGAAGATAGGGCCCTCGCCACAGACATGGGCAATAAGGGACACGAGATAGCAAAGAGAGACTTTTTGACTACAAGACATTTGAAGGAGTATCTCGAGCTATTCAGCGATTTGGCATAATAACTCTTCCCGGTTGAAAAGAACGGCAACCGGGAAGATTATTCTTCACAGTCTCTTCTTGACACACTTCTTTTTCATGCTCTCATACATTGGCAAGCCGTGCATGAAGAGGTTTGGAGCCTCTCCCTGAATCAGCGGAAGAGCGTATGATATGAACTTCTCACTTACGTAAAACCCGTCTTCACAGATGAATTCATCGGGCAGATATTTGGTGCCATTCGCAACCGTCGAAAGATCTACGGAAACGTACTCCTTAAGATAGGGCCTGTCGTTTGTCCTCGCTATGGCTATCATCTTCCCACTCTGGCCTTTAAGTGCCTGTTGTACAGCGAACGCACCGACATCTATGGCTTCTTGCCAGTCAGTCAGACTGGAAACGTGTCTTGATGATCTCTGAAGGTAGTCGGGCACAGAGACATGTACTTTACACTTCAGCTCGCTGTTGATCAATCTTTCCAGATAGTGTCCTATCTTTCCTAGCTGGACATTCCCAAACGCATCGTAACTCCCGGCAGTCGATATATAATTCCCGGTATCGTCTTTCAAGGCCTCCGAAGCAACTATCGAGCAATACCCATCTCTTCTTATTATTTCTTCAACTCTAGACAGGAAACGTTCCTTCGAGAATGGTGCCTCGGGAAGAAGGATAATCTGCGGTCCTTGAAACTGATCCAGACCGGCCAGAGATGCCGACGCGGCCAGCCAGCCTGTATGACGTCCCATAGATTCCATGATGAATACCTTCGTCGAATCGGTGTGCATTGACCGCAGGTCTCTCGTCGCCTCCATTATCGATATGGCGGTGAATTTCGCTGCGGAACCGTACCCGGGACAGTGATCGGTTTGCAGAAGATCATTGTCTACGGTCTTGGGAATACCTATTACTCTCAATGGAAATCCTATTTTTCTAGCCCAGGAATCAACCTTGAAAGCAGTATCCATAGAGTCGTTGCCTCCATTATAGAAGAAGAAACCGATATCGAAAGCCTCGAAAACTTTGAAGAGTCGTTCAAATTCGCTTTCCAGATCAACCCTGGTCCTGCATGAACCGAAAACAGCTCCGGGAGTATATGGAATCCTGTCAATTTCTACTCTCTCTTCCTCTGTGATATCGAACATTTCCTCGTTCAGTATACCCTTAATTCCATTCATTCCGGCATATACCCTACCGATTTTCCTGCTTTCCATTGCTGCAGTTATGGCACCGTAAGCCGAAGCGTTTATCACAGAAGTCACTCCTCCGGACTGTGCATAGACGGCATTCTTTATCATCGTATTACCCTCACCTCCAGAGCGTTATCTCTGTAATAGTATCAGCAATAGAGAGTATTGTACAGAGGAAACAAGATTTTAACTCCGATAAGATCACTCGGGATGCTATAATCATCTTACTTATCGGAGGTGTTAGTCATGAGGCCGTTTGCAGGATTGATTATGATACTACTCTCTATAACCATTTTTTCATCAAGATTGGAAAGCCTGACTGAGATTTCGAACAACGCCCTGGATATCTCTACCGAAAGAGCTTACAAAGACTTCTTTCCTCCCGATAGCGAGATAGTCTTTCTGGACATTAGGGAGGACTTCGAAGTAAGTAATGGCATCATCGAGGGCGCTGTCTGGCTTCCTCTTGGAACATTGAGAGTCGCGATTACAGAACGCTTTCCCGATCGGGAAGGGCAGGGCTTTATAGTTTATTGCCGTTCAGGGAACAGGTCAATGACCGGAGCTCGTATTCTGCGAGAGTTAGGATACGTTGCACTGAGTATGAATAGAGGCTTTTTGGGATGGCAATCAATGGATTATCCAACAAGCAGTTTCGAGTAGTCAAGTAACAGGACGCAAATGCGTCCCGTTACTTACAGTTCTTTCTGTACTCTTTCAGTCCTTTCTCAAGCAGGTGGCAGGCGAACTTCATTTTCTCTGCCGATAAGACATATGCTATGCGCACTTCACTTATTCCAAGACCAGTCGTCGAATAGAATCCTTCCAGAGGGGCGACCATAACCGTGTTGCCATCACAGGAAAAGTCGGTCAACATCCATTTCACAAAATCCTCAGCGTTGTCTACCGGTAGTTTGACCGAAATATAAAAGGCTCCGGAAGGCTTGTGCATTTCTATTCCTTCGATTTTTGAAAGTTCCGAATAGACTGCATCTCTTCTCTTTTCATATTCGGCTCTGACCACATCGGTATAGTCCTTTCCAAGAGACAACAGACCGACGGTACCATGCTGTTCAACTGTTGCAGGAGAGAGCCTTGCCTGGGCAAATTTCATCATAGTAGCCCGTAGTTCCCGATTCTTGGTAGCTACACAGCCGATTCTTGCCCCGCAACTGCTAAACCTCTTAGATATGCTATCAACAACGATTATATCTTCGCCTCTATCCAGGGCCATTATGGACGTCGGCTTAATGCCGTCGAACACTATCTCTCTATAGACCTCGTCGCAGATTATGTAAAGACTGTGTCTCCTGGCAAAATCTATTAGCCTCTTAAGTTCATCTTCGGTATAGACAACGCCCGTAGGGTTCGAAGGGTTTGAGAAGAGAATGGCTTTGGTTTTTGGAGTAACGGCCTTCTCCAGCTCATTGCTTGGAGGTAACCGGTACCCATAGTAAATTTGGGAAGTAGCCGCCGTTGTCCTGATAGACAGAAAACTCGCAAAACCTTTGTAATTGGCATAGAAAGGCTCTATAAGCATGACTTCGTCGTCCGGATCAGCGATCGCTCCGAGAGCAAACATAATGGCTTCACTACCTCCAGAAGTGACAAGTAGTTCGTCAGGAGATATCTCTATTCCCCAGGAGTTGAAATACCCTGAAAAAGCCTCTCTTAACTGGAGTATGCCATCTGAAGGAGAATACGAAACCACCGGTTCGGACAGCTTTCTGACGTAGTCATAAAAAACCTCCGGCGTCGGTATATCTGGTTGTCCAATATTCAAGTGATAGACCGTGATCCCTCTCTTCTTTGCTTGCTGAGCAAAAGGAACTAGTTTTCTGATCGGAGAGGCCGGCATCAGCCTTCCGCGTTCAGATATCTGCATTAAAATACCCCCCTGTCCATTAACTAAGAAAACTCTTTCGAATGGATTATACAACACTAATTCTATTGCGTGTAATCACCAATAACGGCGATCTTCTCCAGAATAGGCTCTAAGTCTTCAATAAGCAAAGCGAGAAGGCCGCGTGCGCGGCCTTCCTTATGTATAAAGTATTTTGGAATTGATCTACCGGTCGTGAAACAACTTAAAAAGGCTCTATCGATCTTCAAAAGAGACTTCGATAAGGTTTAGCTGTTTATCGGTCTTCAGATCCAATTCCTTCTTTGCAGCAGCACCGATTTTATCCTTTTCGATCGCTTTCATACAATAACCTCCTTTAGATCTCTTTATTGCTATTTCTCCGGCTCCTTACGTGTTTTGATTATACCACAAAAAGAGAGCAAATTGAAGAAAAAGATAGTATAACCACGAATGAAGAAGATAAGAAGCATTAATCGCTATCTATAGTCTTGGTTAGTCATGAAAGACGATAATGATAAAACCGGACCTTCTGAGGAAGGTCCGGTTAGCTGATAGGAGAAGAATCTACCTTACGGTTATCGTGAAAGTCGTTGTCGCTTCTCCACCCTTCAGATCTGAAGCCTTCAGCATTACCGTCTTCGATCCAAGCTCTTCGGGAATGAATGAGTATATACTGCCTGTAAGGAATCCAGGACCGTAGACTAGTTCATATCTGAGATAATCTCCGTCAGGATCTTTGCTGAAATCTCTTAAATCCAGGCGGATTGTGCGGTTCATTATTGTGACTTGATCGGGGACAACAAATTCCGGCGGTCTATTGGTGTCCGTGACAAGAACGTTGAATGTGGATGAGGAAAGGCCTCCCTTAGAATCGGAGACAGAGATCTCCACGGTATAGAAACCGTAATCATCATATCCCGGCTCAAGAATGTACTCATTGGCTTGAATTCTACCAATACCTCTTACAAGCGTATAGACCAGAGGATCACCATCGGGATCGGAAGCGAACTGACTGAGGTCCATAACGTACCTTTCACCTTCCGCAACCGTTACGCCCGGTATGCTTATGGTTGGTGGACGATTGACTTCGACTACTTCAACTCTCAGAGTTCCATCCGCCGTTCCGCCCTTTCCATCGGAAGCCCTGATAACTATGCTGTGCATTCCAGCGGAGTTGAAGTCCGTTCTAAAGGTATATATGCTGCCCTGAATACTTCCCGGTCCGGAGACAATGGAGAAACTCAACCTGTCACCATCGGGATCGGAAGCAAAATTTGACAGATCGACTGTGAGTACTTCGCCTTCGGCGATTCTTCTTGCGGGTAGAGAGATCGTGGGCGGTTGATTGGAAGGTTCAACTGTAACAACTACAGTACCTTCAGCGGCTCCTCCCCTTCCATCGGAAGCTCTGACAACTGCTGAGAAACGACCCGTACTGTTCGTCTGGAAAGTGTACTGGTTATTCTCAATAGATCCGGGGCCACTTACGATCAGGTAGCTTAATGAATCGCCGTCAGGGTCCGAGAAGTACTCGCTAAGATTGATCCTTAACTGCTGTCCTGGCGTGAGAGACCTGGACGGAATATTAGATACCACCGGCGGTCTATTCGGGGTTTCAATAATAACCGCAAAACTTGATCTTACTGTCGTCTTTCCGTCAGAGATTTCGATTTCAACCACTTTACGCCCACTATCCTGATTTGTGCTCGCATAGGTGTACATGGTCCTCTCCAGCCTACCTGGACCGGAGGCAATTCTTAGGGTCAATGGATCGTTATCTCGGTCTGTTATGAAACTTGCAAGATCTATCAACAGAGTGCCTCCTGCGCTGATCCTCTGGTCCGGGATGTTGGCTACTGGAGGCGAGTTCTGAGGCGTTGTTACCGTAACAACTACTCTCTCAGTTGTATCAGTTGCTGTCGATACGACAGAGGATGTATCAACGGGAGTCCCGGCTGGAGTAGTCGAATCGATTGTAGTCGCTATCTGTTCCTTAAATATGTCGAAAGAAGCTATTGTCTTTCCACCCCTACCGTCCGAAACAGATATTCTCACATTCTCTCTGTAGCCGTCTACAACCAGAGGCCGGTAAGTGTAGCTGCTTCCAATAATCTGGCCGCCACCCGATTCCAGCGAGTATTTGAGCGGATCGAGATCCGGATCGTCCGAGAAATCATCCAGGTTGATCGAAATCGTCTCTCCGGGCGATACCGGTCTGTCGGGTATAGAGAAAGTCGGAACTCTATTGACCTCCCTGACTTCCAGGTTAAAAGTTGTTTCCCCGGTCAGGTTATGTTGATCGACTACGGAAATAGATACCGTGTACTTACCTGATTGCTGGTAATTTGGAGAAAAAGAGTAAATATTGCCTTTGATTTCACCCGGACCCATTGTTTTGGTATAGACAAGGGCGCTCATCTTCTCGTCACTAGTGTATTCGTCAAGATCTATTGTGAGAACCTTGCCCTCATCGATTATCATATCTGGAATCTTTATTACCGGCGGTTTGTTAAGCATATCAGGAAGCAGTCTTATCGCAAAGACTACCATCACCACTACTGTTAAAAGAGCCCAGAAGAACCATTTTCTCATACCGCAAACCTCCATGAAGAAAAGAAAGAAACAAAAAGAACTTATCGATTATATTATAGTACCTCTCTTCACTTTAAAACAAACACACTTGATTCTAAGACACCACGGTTCGACTTCTGTGTTCAAATGGCTTTGTTAAGAGTGATGTCTGATTCGTATACAACGAACTGAAAGCTCAAGCATCGGAGAAAAAACGATTTCGCCGGATGCTTTCATCTACCTCAATACCATAATTTTAACCTTTGGCATGGCAGAATGTGCATCCGATGTGCTAGAATTGTTTGATAGAAAAATCACAATCTTTCAACATATATGTTCGTTAGAAGATTTTCGAATGGAGGTGCTTCAGGTGCCCGTTACTATCACCATAAACGGCAAGGAATTTCAGGTAAAGGAAAACCAGAGTATACTGGAAGCCTGCCGTGAAGTCGGGATCAACATTCCCACCCTTTGTTACCATCCGGCTCTTTCTGTTGTAGGTTCGTGCAGAGTTTGCGTTGTGGAAGTAGAAGGAGCTAGAAACCTGTCTCCTGCCTGCGCAACACAGGTTGTCGATGGTATGAGACTCAAGACCAGCTCCGATAGAGTCAATAAAGCTGTGAGATTCAACTTAGGTCTTCTTCTCTCAAACCATCCTAATGATTGTATGACCTGCGATGTCAACGGTAGGTGTGAGTTCCAGGATCTGATTTATCAGTACGATGTCAAAGATATGTTTCCTAAGACTCTGCGAAACGTGCCTTACGATATTTCCAGCCCTTCGTTGTTCAGAGATATGAACAAGTGTATCGACTGTGGAAGATGCGTAAGAGCTTGTGAAGAGCTTCAGGGACTATCAATTCTGTCACCTGTAAACAGAGGCTACCACGTTCTGCCTATGCCCGCTCTTGGAGCACCTATTTCTGCTACTGACTGCATCAACTGTGGCCAGTGTTCGGCTGTATGTCCGGTAGGTGCGATTACCGAGCGCATGGAGTTTAGAGACGTAATTTCTGCTCTTCAGAGACACGACAAGGTTTTGATTGCTCAAACAGCGCCTTCAACTCGTGTCGCTCTCGCAGAAGAGTTCGGAGAGCTCCCCGGCACAGTCAGCACAGGCAAAATGGTTGCCGCTTTGAGAAAACTCGGTTTCGATTATGTATTCGATACAAACTTCTCGGCCGACCTCACCATTCTGGAGGAAGGTTCGGAACTGCTCGCAAGAGTGAAGGACGGCGGCAAGTTCCCGATGTTCACTTCATGCTGCCCGGGTTGGGTAAACATGATGGAGAAACTTTATCCAGAGTTCACCGAAAACCTCTCCACAGCGAAATCTCCTCAAGAAATGATGAGCGCTCTCGTGAAGACATTCTTCGCTGAGAAGATCGGGAGAAAGCCGGAGGATATATATCTAGTTTCAATTATGCCCTGTACGGCTAAGAAAGATGAAAAGAGCAGAGAGACTCTTAAGGTTCACGAATCACAGGTAACCGATGCTGTTCTGGTCACACGCGAACTGGGCAAATTGATAAAGATGCACAAAATCCCTTATGAATCTCTTGAAGAGGAAGAATACGACTCTCCTCTTGGTCTTTCCACGGGCGCAGCTGCGATCTTCGGGGCTACCGGAGGGGTCATGGAGGCAGCTCTTAGAACTGCTTATGAGGTCTACACGGGAGAAGAACTGCCCAAACTTGATTTCGAATTTGCTCGGGGTTTTGAAGGCATAAAGGAAGCCGAGATCGATATGAAGGGAACAAAAGTGAAAGTGGCCGTCGTCCATGGTGGAAGCAATGTGGTGAAGCTGATGGACAAGATTCGTTCCGGCGAGGCTTTCTACCACTTTATCGAAGTTATGGCCTGTCCCGGTGGCTGCATCGGTGGCGGTGGACAACCCAAATCTAGTAAACCGGGTTATCTTGCCAAACGTATGGAAGCTATCTACAGCATCGATAAGTCATCAAAGATAAGGAAATCGCATGAGAACCCGGCTATTCTTGAGCTCTACAAGAATTATCTTGGCGAACCGCTCAGCCATCTCTCTCACGAACTCTTGCATACTCATTATAAGAGTGAAAAGAAGAGTGTAATTGAGAGGAAGAGGGAGCTCGAAGAAATAGCTAAGGGTTGAGATTAAAACCGATCTAGAGAAGGGGAGTCCATTTGACTCCCCTTATTCATCTTTTTCGATCAGCGTCATCATTATGGCAAAGGGAGTCTTCAGCAGGCATTTAATGTCCAAAATCAAGGATCGGTTCTCAACATAGTAAAGGTCGTAGGCCGTTTTGATTGTATACTCCTCAACGGTCGTTGTATATTTGTAGTTTATCTGAGCCCAGCCTGTCAGACCGGGTTTTACTACAAGGCGCAAAGAGTAGTCAGGTATGTTATCGATTCCAAGTTTGTGAAATGACGGAAGTTCCGGTCTCGGTCCAACCAGGCTCATGTCTCCAGAAATGACATTGATGATCTGGGGAAGTTCGTCGAGTCTCAGAGGTCTGATTATCCTCCCCAGTCTGGTAATACTGTTCTCGCCATTCTTGACTTCGAAAGTTCTGAACTTGAGCATAGTGAAGACCCGGCAATCTTTGCCAATCCGCTCTTGCCTTATAAAAACCGGACCACCGTTCAGTAGATACGACAAGAGCGTGATAAGACCGGTTAAAGGAAGAAGAACTATGAAAAGTGCTACGCCAACTATTACGTCCAGAATCCGCTTCGTTTTATCGTATCTTCTCTCCGTCTCTATCGAACTTCTCTGCAGCCTCATCATTGATGTTTCATCGAACTGCCAGATCCCTATTCTGAATATGAACAGGTATCTGAAAAGCATTGTCAAAACTGCCGGAAGAACTACAAAAGCAGACAACTTAAATACAGGAAGAAAGAAAAAGCAGATTAAGATCGCGGATCCGAGAGTAGAAGCCGTCTGTCGTCTCTTATTAGCCAGAACGATTCCCTCGTAACCGCGCATCGAGAAGCTTATTAAGAGGCTCAGTAGCAATCCAGTCACCAGAACCGGTGTCTTGAACCTCAACAAGATCAGCGAAAAAGTAAAATCAGTTAAGTACAAAAGAGGTTTCATCGTTATCATTTTCTCACTTTTTATCGATTATTTGAACCGTCAATTTCACAGAAAATTGAAAAATGATTGAGGATTTAGGGTATCATGTAATTTGGGGAGGAAGAGATGAAAAAGCTTTATCTTAGTGACCTACATATAGGGGACGGGACACTCAAAGATGACTTCAAATTCGACGAAGACCTGGTTGAACTCATAGAGACTTCAAGATCAAAGGGATACGATGAAATCGTAATCGTGGGCGACGGCCTTGAACTACTCACTTCCGAAATGGTGAAGAGCAAAGGGCTCATTCCCTGTTCTCGGCTGGTGAACGAGTTAGACAGCGAACTACTGAGAGTGATCGAGTCAAAACACGACGATGTTTTCAGAGCCTTTAGAGATTTCACCAAAGCCGGAAGACTCATCTACGTGGTCGGCAATCACGATGCGTTTCTCCTTTTCAATGAACAGATGCGCAAGACTCTGATCAGTATGCTTGGAGATAATGAGAGAATTGAGATAGTGCCCTATTACCTTGATAGAGAGTTCAAGACTCTGGCATTTCACGGCAATCAGTACGATATCGTCAACCGCTTCTTTATCGACAGAGCTTCCGGAAACCTTGTTCAACCCTTTGGCGACTTCATGGCACGCTTCATGATGGAACACTTCGATCACTTACTCATGCGGGCAGAGCTTCCGGAACAGGCTGTAAGGGATTATCAGAACGTGCATCCCACAATGGACGTGTTTCAGTGGTTTGAGTTCATAAGACGGTTCTACAATATCGACATTGACCTTCAGGCAGAATGGTCCAGCCAGTTCTTGAAGCTTACGCGTACGCCTCAGGCCAGGGTATGGATCGCCAACAACTGGCCCTTAATGAAACGTTTCTCCCGTTTGTTCATCAACGAACATGGGGGCATGAAACTTGGTGAGTTCATGATAAGAGTGGTTATGGCCACTCGCAGGCTGAGAAAAACTGACAATCTATACAGACAGGGACGCAGGTTACTGGGAGCCGAAGGTAAGAAAGGGTTTAGAAGAGCGATCGATAAAGAGTGTTTTGTCGCTTACGGAAAGGCTCCTCCCGCAATAGTTCCGGGTGAACTGAAGGGCGTAATCATGGGTCATAATCATCGACACGTATTACGCATGATCTCCAGCAATGGCGAGGAGAAATTCTACGCAAACACCGGCACCTGGAAGCCAGTTGTCGAGCTTATAGACGATAATCCAAAGAACGGTTTTGCGAGGAGAATAGAGCTCGGATACATTACAATAGAAATCATCGGAAACGAGTTTCTTGTACAATCCAAACACATCAAAAAGCTCAGTGGATTGAGGCTCACAGAAGAGGCCGTGAGGAGTGATTCGCTTGCGGCGCAGGAGTTTGTTTAGCTAGATCGATTGTCTGAGGAGGAAGTCAGTGCTGTCTTCATACAGAGGATCAACAATCGTGCCTATAATAATAACCATACTTCTTGTGGTGACTGCAGCTGTCATGGCAGCCTTCTTTTTGTGGCCGGCGCCTGAACCGAAGATACTCATAACAAATGTCTCCCCGATCCCGAGAAACGGAGAGAGAGTACTGGCAAAAGATGAGATAGTTTTGCGCTGGGAAGCCGTTTACGAGAGAACCAGGCATGGATTGATGGCTGAGGTTTTCGTTGGAAGGGACAGAAACAGTCTGGTAAAAGTCGCGCAAGACGTTGAAGGTTCCATTGCCTCTCAATCTGAGGGGATTTTTGCCTTTTCGGTTCGCTATCCTGTGGAACCTCACGCTCAGTACTGGTGGAAGATAAGAGTATATACGAGAGATGGAAGGTCGGCCGAAAGCGAAGTATGGACATTCGTTCTGATGAACCAGTTTCCAGATAAACCGAGACTCGTACCTCCGTTCCAGAATGCAGCTAACGTCCCGCTCAAGAATCTCATGTTGAAGTGGCAGGCGACCGATCCCGACGGGGACGAGATTACTTATGATGTCTACTTTGGAAGAGAACCCAGACTCGATGAAAGAGATCTTCTTCTCAAGAATACTAAAGAAGTATCCGTTGATCTGACTGCTCTGAAGAGACTTGACTACTCGACAAAGTACTACTGGAAGGTAGTAGCTCGTGACCCCTTTGGAGCTGAATCTACGTCCAATACAGAAAGCTTCACAACTCAAATCAGAGCAGAATTGCCAGCGCTAACTCCTTCAAATCCAAGAAGCGGCACACCCAACTTCGATCCAGACACGGGAAAGCTTTCCTGGAACACATCTCTGCCTCTGGATTACTATCCAGATCTCCTTTACTTTGATATCTATCTTGCCGAAGGGCAGTCTCGTGCATCTCTTATTGGAACGACCAATGTCTCAGAGGTCCCGATTCAACCTTTGAAGGGGCACACCTCTTTCACATGGTATGTTGTTGTCCGCGACACTGCTGGCAAAGAAAAGAGAAGCGAACAGTGGACTTTCTCTACGGCCAATAGACCTCCGGTAATAGAGGTTAAGTATCCTGATCTTTCCAATATGACTGCGAGCATTCCTGTCAACTGGACAGTCATAGACCGTGACGGTGACGACGTGACCAATGAGGTCTTCTTCGGAGTGCTTGGGGAGACACCTGTAAGGATCGCGTCCGGTAGGATGAACTCTGTCTTTCTATCCGGACTGGACAGGACAAAGCAGTATCTACTTACCATAAAGGCACGGGACGGACACGGCGGTGAAGATACTCAGGAAATCCTCTTAACTCCGGGTAACGCTCCACCTGTGATTACGGTCAATAAACCTGTCGAAGGTGAAGTAGAGCCTTCAGCTGTCACTTTCAACTGGGATGCCTTCGATCCCGACGGTGATAGTCTGCGATACGATCTGTTCTTGCATTCGAAGAACGATAAGCGAAGCTTCGAGAATATCGAAACCGAAACACTAGTTCTGCGAGATCTTTTCGAAAAAGACAGCTACAGCTGGTACGTTGTCGCAAGAGACCCCAGAGGAGGATTTACCAGAAGTGAAACTGCATCCTTCTCAACTGGCGAAAGGTCACCAGAGATAGTGACACCGTTGTGGCCGGAACCTGATAGTACCGAAGTTGCGCTCTCCGGAACAGAGTTCTCCTGGAGAATTGAGAGAGAGCCGGAACGAGCCAAGTACTTCTTCACTCTGGCTTCTGATATCGAAATGGAAGACATAGTATTACAAAGAACTGTAGATCAGAGATCAATAAGACTATCTCAGGATTTACAGGGTAATAGTATTTATTTCTGGCGTGTAGATCTTATTGTGGACGATGTTGTGAAAGAGGGAGCTGTCTGGTCTTTCAAGAGTTTCAACAATCCTCCCGAGCGGCCCGCAGTGAGATCTCCACTAAATGGCGCATCCGAAGTCTCTACCGAGAACCTCACTCTGAGCTGGGACGCCGTGGATAGAGACGGAGAGATAACCGGATACACGGTCTATCTACAAAGCGTTGACGGCGAAGAGAGGACTTTCGTGACAGAGGAAAACTCGGTAGTCATCGACGCGCTCCTTCCCGGAAGGGAATACACTTGGTGGGTAGTCGTAAGTGATGACGGTGGAAAGGAAACGGTAGGTCCCAGATGGAGCTTTAGAACCGGTAATCAAGCTCCAATCATAAGGCTTATTTCTCCCGCAGAGATGTATCTGGAAGGTGCTAGACCTCCACTCGTTTTTGAATGGGAACTCGATGATCCTGAAGGAGAAGATCTGGAGGTAAGTGTCTTTCTGAACCTTGCCGGTCGAGACCCTGGCGTCCCCGTGGCCTCCGGAACAAACCTCTCGAGCTACAGAGTCGAAAGGCTGGACACGGCCGAAGATTATGTGCTGACAGTCGTGGCAAAAGACCCCGGAGGTAAAGAGGGTCGGATCAGCGTGCCTTTCAAGAGTCATCTAGCCTCGTTACAATATAGGTATCCCGTTCCAGAAGGTTCTTACTTCAGTGGAAGACCCTTTGAATGGTCTTATGATTTCCCCAACAATGGATTTATCTTTAGATTGTACGATAGTAAATTCACTCCCGTAATCAGAGAGAGAACAGACGAAACCTTCTTCTTGCCCGTAGCGAATCTCGTAACTGGAGAGAGTTATTATTGGGCCGTTTCAGTCATAGACGGACCGAAGGAATCCGCTGGAAGGGCCGTAGGTTTCGTAAGCGGCGCTGAACAGAGTATAAGTCCAGTATCACCTGAGGACAACGCTTCAGTAGACTCTGCAGGTACAGTGTTAACCTGGAATATAGCAGGCTCTGCAGATATGATCCAGCGACTTGAGGTCTTCTTTGGAGAACCCGATAGAGTTTCCCCGACACAACTTGGGACTTCTATTCGCAGCTTTTCAACCGGAAGACTGCTTGCTGGAAGAAGATACGAATGGTATGTTCAGCTTACCGACAATAACGGCAATTCGATCAGAAGCGCTGTGAGAAGCTTTACTACTATCGATAGGCCACCAACGATTTCACTCGTCGAACCAGCTGACAGAGCCTCAATAGCTGGAAACTCGGTGGAACTCAGATGGTCGGCTTCAGATACCGATAGTGACACATTGCGTTATTCCGTATTCTTTGGAGAGCCGGACAATCTCATCCAGATCGGCCAGAGTATAGCTTCCAGCAGTATATTAATCTCTGAACTTGAGCCCGGTTCGACTTACAGTTGGTACGTCAAGGTCACCGACGGTACCAATGAAGTCACATCTACGACGAGGAGTTTTTCGACGAGAGCACAGACTGTGGTCATTGACAATCTCTCTCCGGTGAACGGGGCTACCGGTGTTTCTCTTGAACCGGAGTTCTCTTGGCGCAGCGCTCCATCTACAGGTGGGGAATTCAGGCTGTTCCTCGGGATCTCTGCGGACAACCTTGCTCTCATAGGGCGTACCGGAGGTACATCCTACAAGTTCATGGGGGCGATGGAACACGACAAAACTTATTTCTGGAGAGTCGATCTCTGGTCAAGCAATCGGCTTGTGGCATCTTCAGAAGTATCTCGTTTCACGACTGAAGCGGCACCGGTGAGAGAAGAACCGTCTGATAGACTCGTCATGTACGCAGGCGGCAAGCTCTTCGTGATTAGCCATACAGAATCGTCAGGACTCTCGGCAGTTAGCACGCCTTATCAGTACCAGGGAAAGGCAAGCCCCGTTGTTAACGGCGATCTTATCTATCTAATCGATGAAGCCGGTAGATTAGTAACTCTCAGGTCGAGCGCCAGCGGAATTGATTCCGTCTCTTCTCTTAACACAAATACCAGCCCCGAACGTTTGATTATGGCTGGCGGTTATCTTTGGATTCTGGATACTAAGACGGCTGCCTCAGTTGTCAGGGTGACTCTGGATGGCAGCGGAGTGCCCATCAGGAGTGAAGGGGTTTACCGAGACTGGACAACCCCTGTAGACATTTTCGTCAGCGGTGATCTCTCTCGCATATATCTGGCCGACGCGTTGTCGGGAATCAAGGTGCTTCAGAGAGAGGGAAGTGCCTATGTCGATATATCTTCGAGATTTGCTATTTCAATGAGCGGTTATGCAAGAGCCGTTGTCGCCAGCGGAGACTATGTGTTCGCTGGAGAGGCTGGAATAGACGGTGGACTCAAGCTTTTCAATCCCGGGGCTGCAACTAAGAGCAGTATTGGGAGATACTACATTGTTCTAAAGCTGTTGATCAGCGACAGAATTCTCTACGCAATAACGGACAGAGGCGTATCAATTATAAGTGTTACCAATCCATCGACGCCAGTAATCCTCAAGGATTTGGAGCTTTCTCAGGCAGATCAAATAAGCGTGTCGGGAAGAATCATGGGTGTTCGAGCGGCGAACAGAATAATAGTATTTGATATCTCATCTCCAGACAATCCAGTGCTGCTTAACGAGTATAATTAAAGCTGAACACTATACTTTGGGAGGTGTGTATGTTGAAAAGACTACTCATTTTCGTTCTTCTGTCGGTTCTTTCTGTTTCGTTGATGGCAGCCAGTTCTGGAGGCAAGCTGTTGATGGCCATTGAGACTGAACCGGTAGGTCTTGATCCTACGCTTGTAACTGCCTTTGCTTCACACAGAGTACTTGAGAACATCTATGACGGTTTGCTGAAGTATGATGAGAACATGAATCTAGTACCGAATCTCGCGGCAAGCTTCGAGGTTGTCGATCCGTACACAATAATCTTCACTCTGAGAGAAAACGTCAAGTTTCACAACGGTGAGGCTCTGAGTGTCGAAGATGTGCTTTTCACTTTCGAGAGAATCATGAATCCGGACACCAAGGCTCCGGCCGCCACTTACTATAAGGAAGTTGAATCGATAGTAGCGCTTGAAGGAAAGAGAATACAGTTCAAACTCAGAATACCGATGGCATCGTCCTTGATACCGAACTTTGCCGGAGTGAATAGTTCTATCCTCTCCAAGAGCTTCGTCGAATCGGGTGCGAATTTGCAGCTGACGACAAATGGTACTGGACCCTATTACCTCTCGGAGTTCGTTGCCGGTAATTTCATAACTCTCACCAAGAACAACGACTATTTCGTTAAAGGCCTTCCGTATCTGGATGAAATCAAAATGCTTGTAATGCCCGAAGAGGTGACACGTGTATCCGCACTGAGAAACGGAGATGTCGATCTTGCAAAAATAAGTGAACCCTTGAGTCTAAGACAACTTCCCTCGGATCGTTTCAAGGTTTACAGGACTCCGGTTTTGAGCTACTATCTTCTTGGCATAAATACGACGAGAGGCCCTCTGAGCAATCCAGATGTCAGAAACGCTCTGAACTACGCTATCAACAGAGATATGATAGTGAAACTCGTTGCCTTCGATGAAGGTACAGTGACCGGACCGCTGAATCCTGAACTTGAGTTCTGGGCCATGAACCCTTCTGAATTTGATGAATATACTTACAATCCCGCAAAGGCAAAGTCTCTACTAGCTGCCGCTGGTTACCCGAATGGGTTCGAGTTTGAGATAGTGGCTTCCCAAAGATACAATTTCGACAAAGTCGCGCAGGTTATCCAGGCCCAGCTAGCCGAAGTCGGCGTAAAAGCCGTCATTAACCTGGTTGAATGGGGAATCTTCATCAGCAAATGGAGAGAGAGCGATTTCGATTCCTTCATCTCTCTGAATAGCGGGTCTATCGATCCCGATATCCAGTTCAACAGAACCTTCCATACAGGCGGATCCACCAACGTCTTCCTCTACAGCAACCAGAAGGTCGACGAACTTCTGGACAGGGGACGAAGCGAGGCAGATATTCATGCTAGACGGGATATCTACAACGATCTTCAGAAGATACTTGTAAAAGAATCACCGATAATATTCATCTACTCGCCGAATACCATCTTTGCCACCAACAACAGTGTGGAAGGATTCAAGTCGCTCGCAAACGAGAGTCTGATATTCCTGAGAGAAACCTGGAAGAAGTAAGGATCTAATATGGAGATCGGTTACGTAGTTAGGAGACTTTTATCGGCCGTTCCCACTGTTCTACTTGTGACATTTCTGGTTTTCATTGCGATTCATATCGTTCCCGGTGATATTGTGGACATGATGCTGGGCACTCAGAATTATCTTACTGAAGCTCAGATTAGAGAACTTTATAGCGAGTACGGTCTAGACAAACCGCTGATTGTCCAGTACGGGATATGGGTTAAAAACCTGTTTACGTTCAATCTCGGGACTTCTTTGAGAACCGGGAGAAGCGTGAAGGATCTTCTTGCCGATAGATTTCCGGTGACATTTGAGCTGGCGCTCTTCTCTCTGCTTTTCGCATTGATCATCGGAATACCGTTGGGAGTACTCTCAGCGGTGAAGAGAAACAGTCTCACTGACAACGTAGTCCGGGTATTTGGCCTCGTAGGCCTGTCGTCCCCATCCTTCTGGGTGGGGGCGATACTTATAGTTCTCGTCGCCGGAGCCTTCGAGGGGTTCAATCTCTTCGGTTATGTTGCTCCCACAGTAAACCTTACGAGCAATCTTCAGGTTATGCTCTTGCCCTCTCTGACGCTGGGCTTGATGGTATCGGCTCAAATTCTCAGAATGACAAGAACTTCTATGCTCGATGTGCTAAACCAGGATTATGTGAGAACTGCAAGAGCAAAAGGTGTCGCGACGAGAAAGGTAATAATGAAGCATGCGTTGAGAAATGCGTTAATTCCAGTAGTGACCCTTTCTGGAATACAACTGGGCTATCTCCTTGGAGGAACGATAGTGATTGAAAACATGTTTGCTCTTCCCGGCATGGGACGACTGTTGCTGCAGGCCGTTAATGAGCGCGACTACCCTGTGGTACAGGGCATAGTCCTTTTTATCGGGATACTAATAGTCCTTCTGAACATACTGGTTGATTTGATATACACGTTCATAGATCCGCGAGTCGAACTCAGTTAGGGTGATGGCTTTGCTAAAGATAATGAGAAGATTGTCGAAGAATCCTCTTTACTTGATCAGTCTTGTTCTTCTCGGACTGGTGTTAATCTTATCGGTTTTCCCTTCTCTCTTCGCTCCGTTTGATCCATACAAGATGAACATCGAGTCCTTTATGAGCGAACCTACATGGCGAAATCTCTTTGGTGGAGACCAGTTTGGTCGGGACGTCTTCTCTCGCTCTGTGTACGGAATACAGAAAAGCATGATTATTGCGTCGAGTGCCATAGCGATTTCGGCGATTATCGGGACGTTCCTGGGACTCTTCTCCGGCTATCTTGGAGGCTTCACAGATCTTATCATCATGAGAGTTATGGACAGCTTCTTTGCCTTTCCGTCACTGATTCTGGCACTCTTCATTATCGCGTTATTCGGATCAAGCCTGATTAACCTCATTCTTGCAATTGGACTGGTATATATTCCGATATTTGCCAGGACAATTCGAGGAGCTACTCTTGCTCTCAGGGATAGTCTATATGTTAAGGCTTCCAAGGCACTTGGAAAGAGGGGACTGTCAATAATGTTCGGAGACATACTCCCAAACATTTCATCGGTCCTGATAGTAACTTTCACCACAAACGTATCTACCGCTCTTCTCACAGAGGCATCGCTGGGTTTTCTTGGACTGGGTGTTCCGCCTCCGGAACCGACACTCGGAGGTATGGTAGGTCAGGGAACAGCCTATTTGCTTAGCGCACCATGGATCGTACTTTTTCCCGGACTGGTTATAGCAGTCATTGTTCTCAGTCTTAACATCCTTGGAGACGGCCTTAGGGACATTCTCGACCCTAGAATCAACCGGTAATTACCACTTGTACTCCCACAGTGTCGGCGAGCTAGTTGATATACCATCCACATGCCTTTTCAGCAAGTCTATCTCTTCTTCCGTGTCCACCAGACCGGCAGCCACTATGTTTATATCCGGTATCAGTGATCTGATTCGCGGTGCAACCTTCATTGACACAAGTCCGGGCATGATTTCGATATTCTTAACTCCGGCAGAGAGAATCTGCTGAATGCCTCTTTCAACAGCCCTTGAATCGAGAGCAAAGAAACGTAGAAGGCAGTTCATTCCGAAACCGGCCGCTTGCTTGTATATCCTGAGTTTTGTCGTTATCAAACCGTCTACACCGCTCTTCTTCAGAAATAGCACACTATCTTCGTCGCCAGATATACCGGATATGAAATCAATATCTACAAAGACTGTCTTGCCGCTTCTCTTGAATCCGTCGATTCTATTCTGTATCTCGAAAAGCCCCCCGTTCAAGAAGAAGACTGTACGGGGCGTTACTTGTTCAGGTCGGGCATTTCTTTCCCAGAGAGCTGCAATAACTCCTGTCAACATAATATGACCTCCCTTTTGTTTGACAATGATACCATTGATCACTAATGGTTTACTTAAGCAAATCTTAAAGAAAAGACTTTCACTGTTACTTGATCGATGATAGAATCTCTCTATCGTGGAGGAGTAAATATGGATATGAGTGCAATCATCGTAAAGTCCATACTGAATAATAATAACTGGCCGGAGTCGGTCGGTTAGTCTCTGCGTATTGTGTAATTAAGTAGAAGATTAGAAGGCCGATGGATATCCATCGGCCTTATTTTTTTTAGAAGGGGTTGAAAATTATGGAGAGTACGGAGAAATTCAGTAGCAAAATCCTAGAACACCTGAGAGACCCACGTGTAAGGGCAGCCGTCGTAGTTCAATCAAAAGTCATAGGGGAGTCGAGCAATTTCCTTCGGGGAAAGGGATTTGTGGAGTTACTCCCGACGATAATATCACCGATTACCGATCCTCTTAACCACGAGGTCCACAACGCAAGGTTTAGGTACTACGATCAGGATTACAGACTGACGCAGTCAATGATATTCCACAAACAGCTCGCGTGCACTTCATTTGAAAGAATCTTTGTCGTATCGCCAAATGTACGCCTGGAAACATCTGAAAAGGCTTCTTCGGGAAGGCATCTCTTTGAGTTCTCGCAGGTAGACATCGAGATGAGAGATAGTTCCAGGGAAGACGTTATGGACGTTATTGAAGAGCTTTTTTTGGCCGTCATAGAATCAGTCAAAGAGGACTGCAGCGAGCAACTGGAAACCCTGGGTTCTGATCCTGCAGTTCCAGAACGTCACTTTCCAAAAGTTAAATTCCTTGATGCTTATGACCAATATGGAAGGGACTTCGAGGTTATACTTTCCAGGAGCTTCACTGAGCCTTTCTGGTTAATCGACATACCCATATGGGAGAGAGAGTTCTATGATCGACTTTCCGATGACGGAAAGACCCTTCTGGATATGGATTTGATACTTCCTTACGGCTATGGCGAGACTCTTTCAGGCGGAGAAAGGGAGTGGGAGTACGGACGAATAGTCAAAAGGCTCGACTACAAGAAGAGCGATCCAAAGGAACTTTCCTGGTATATGGAGATTGTAGAGGCAGGTAAACTTGTGCCCACTGCGGGATGCGGCTTTGGAGTCGAGAGGCTTACCCGATATATTTGTTCGCTTGACCATGTCGCAAAGACTCGCCTCTTCCCAAAGGTCCCTGGACAGAGCGGGATATAGAGTGTTCCTATCATCTTGAGCCTTCTAGTTCGGAAAGCAAAAAAACTCCCCCGAAGTCCCGGGGGAGTTCTGGCTCCAGCGGAGGGACTCGAACCCCCAACCGTCCGGTTAACAGCCGGATGCTCTGCCATTGAGCCACGCTGGAACACATTGTTTATTGTAACTCGAAAATCCCTTTATTTCAAGTAGGCCCTACGTTTTTTCTCTAGACATCTGCCTTTTCGACGCTTCTAGTCGCCAGTAGTGGAGTCCCCTCACCATCGAAATCTTCCAGCACTATATCTCCTATGTAAACGGGGGCCTCCATAACGAGTTTCTTAATGTCATTCATCTTTTCTCTTATTATAGCTTTGTCGACTGGCCTGGAGGTTTTCACTGAGACAAGTGGCAGATGGCCGTTCGCTACCTTGACGCTGGTCGTCAGTATTCTTCTTGGCATGACGAGTTCATTTCTCGCATACTCTTCCCCTCTTTTGCAGCGATTGCCTTCTATTATGTACTCGATACCCTCTTTACGAACTGCAATCTTGCAGCCAACAGGGCAAATTACGCAGGTTATATGTCCTTCCATCACAGCACCTCCACAGTCAACCTGCCGGAATCCATCAACGGGAGAAGTTTCTCTTTGTTAACGACCATCTGAATCATCTCGCTGGGCACACCGAACGTGAATTTCTTTTCCATAGCTAACTCTCTGAGAACGACCGTTCCTCTTTCCATAGGTTTTCTTAATCTAATATATAGTCTCAAGTGTTCTTCCATGTCGACTATCCCTGGAACCAGAACTCCGACATTCTGACCTCTGAACACCGGAACCCGGTCACCGGAAGTGTTCTTTCCCAGTGAGAATAGCGCCGCGTGTCGTCCGGCTATCCAGCCTTCAGCCGCCACATAATCAACAAGATCAAACACAGCAACATTGTTGCCGGCCGCAAATACACCTTCAACACTGCTTTCACACGTGTTTGAGACGACAAAGCCTCTATTCACTGCATCGATCTCGAGGTCTTCGTCGAATTCTTCAACTTGGGGGAGCAGGCCGGCAGAAAGTATCAAAGCGTCAACAGCTATTGTCTTTTGCGAACCGGCGATTGGAACAAAGTTTTCATCGACTCTGGAGATTTCTACACTTTCCAGACGACCGTTACCCCTGACTCCAGTAACCGTAGTCGAAAGGTATAGAGGTATATCAAAATCATCGAGACACTGAACGATGTTTCTTGTAAGGCCTCCCGGGAAGGGCATTCTCTCGAGAACGGCTACGACTTCGACTCCCTCAAGCGTCAATCTCCTTGCCATTATCAGTCCGATATCTCCCGAACCAAGGACTATTGCTCTTTTTGAAGGTAGATAGTTCTCAAGATTCACATATCTCTGTGCAACTCCGGCAGGCATTATGCCAGATGGTCTGTCGCCCGGGATCAAGAGTGAACCAAAGGGTCTCTCGCGCGCTCCAGTTGAGACAACAAGCGCCTTCGCCTGAATCTCGTAAGCGCCTTTTGGCGAAAGCACGCTGGCCGTTTTCGTCCTAACGTTTATGTCTCTCACATAAGATTCGCTAATTACCGTTACGTTCTCGACCTGCATTTCTTCCATTAACCTGGAGGCAAACTCCGGTCCTGTGAGCTCTTGCTGATAGAACTGGAGACCGAAACCATTATGAATACACTGATTAAGAACTCCTCCAATCCTTGCTTCTCTTTCCAGCAGGGTTACTCGCACTCCTTCACGGGCCGCGCTCAGGGCGCACGCCATACCGGCTGCGCCTCCTCCGATCACAAGAACATCCGTTTTCAGTTTGTTCATGTTCTCACCTTCCCGTTGATTATCCAGCTGTTCTGGCTGTTCTGCCGCACGCCAGACATATCTTTGTTCAACTCTCTGGCGAGGATGGAAGCGATCTTCCAGCTGCAGAAACCTCCTTGACATCTTCCAAATCCGGCTCTGGTTCTGAACTTTACACCATCAACTGTTCTGGCGCCGTCTTTTATTGCCTGAATGACCTCAGCTTCAGAGACCTCGTTACACTGGCAGATGATTCTCCCGTATTTGGGATCTGCTTCGATCAGTCTAGCGACTTCCTCGAAGGGCAGTTCTTTTATTCTCAGTCTTTCATCAATAAAAGGATTAAAATCGTCTTTCGGAGTCAGTTTAAGATCCATAGAACCTATCACTTCGCCCACAACGTACTCGGCTATAGCTGGAGCGGCAGTCAAACCGGGAGACCTTATGGCACCGACCGTTATGAAATTCTCTAGTTCATCGGCCTTTTTTATGTAGAAGTCTTTCTGCGGGCTCTCGGGTCTCAGACCGGCAAAAGACTTCAAAAACCACTGAGGCGAGTCGATCCCGGGGATCAGATCGTCTCCAGATTCCCTCACAGAGATAAGACCTTCGGCCGTAGTGCTGACATCTTCCGGAAAGAAGTCCGAGAACTCTACTGACGTCGGTCCTAGTAAGACTCCTCCGTCTATGGTGGGAACTACAAGCCTTCCCTTACCTGCCGCAGTCGGCAATGGGAAGATAACCCTGTTCACAAGAGTGCTTGCTCGCTTATCAAGTAGAATATACTCTCCCTTTCGAAGCTTAACTGGGGGTGCGTACACACCGAAGAAACTTGATACTTGCTCATAGAAAAGACCTGAAGCGTTTATTACTAGGTCCGCTTCGATTTCTCTACCGGAAGATAGCTTCACCCTCTTTGCCCTTTTGCTCTCAACTATGGCTCCGACCACACCATTGCCCGTTATGATCTCTGCTCCATTATTGACAGCGTTCATAGAAGCTGCAATTGCGACCATCCATGGCTCTATTACCCCTGCACTTTCACACAACAGAGCGTAATCAAATTCCTTCGAAAGACCCGGTTCCAGTTTTCTCAGTTCCTGTCTTCCGACTATTCTGAGTCCCTCGACAGAGTTCGCCTTACCATTTTCCAGAAGGATTTCCAGTTTTCTCAGCTCTTCCTCGCCCTTTGCTACTACAATCGATCCGACTCTGTTTACAGCTATCTTCAACTCCTCGGCCAGTTGATTGTAGAGTCTGTTACCCTTCGCACAAAGCTTACCCCTCAACGTGTTCGGAGGATCATCGTAACCCCCGTGAAGAATTGCTGAATTTGCCTTTGTAATTCCCTGACCCAGATCCTCTCTCTTCTCGACAAGCAAGACCTTCATCTCATATCTGGTTAGTTCTCTGGCAATTAGAGCGCCTACTAACCCCCCACCGATCACTAACGTTTGCATTTCTGCACCTCCAAAAGAAAAACCACGCCATGAAAAAAGGCGTGGTTCTCTCATAGACTCTACCACCAGTAAGATTATTATATCATATCAGCTCGACAAAACCCTATTACTCTTTTACCAATTCCGTTATAATTGCCAGTCTAGCTTGTGAGAAGCATTGGCAGCGATAGCTTTACCCAATTCGTCAGTCGGGGGTTATAATAATATCATGAACATTATTCCGATTTTTCTTCCCCACGGGGGATGTAAGACCCGATGCACTTTCTGCAATGAATATGTCGCTACTGGCCAGTATCTACTTCCCGGTAGAGATGAGATCATCTCTACCGTAAAACGTTACCTTTCCTACTTCAAGAACAAAGAGGATGTCCAGCTCGCTTTTTATGGCGGGACCTTTGCAGGAATTAGCAATATGAAGGACTTCCTTCTCATAACTAGAGAGTTGTACAACAGTGGTATGATCAAGGGTTTTAGAGTTTCGACTTCTCCTGCAAGCATCACCAGTGAAACTGTTCGACAGCTTGCGGAGTATCCCCTAACATTCGTTGAGATGGGCGTGCAGTCTTTCAATAGAAACGTTCTGAAGGCCTGTAACCGTGATCACTCTCTCGAGAAGATCTACGAGTCTGCCCATATCCTCAGAGAATTCAGAGTACCCTTTGGGGTACACTTGATGACCGGTCTTCCCGAAGACAGTGAAGTGGAAGACCTTTTCTCGGCCATTGAGACGGTAAGAATTGGAGCTGTTACAGCCAGGATACATCCGCTTGTGATACTCAAGGGCTCAGCTCTTGAGGAGTCATTCAACCGTGGTCTTTTCATCCCTCCCAGTCTGGACGCTTCCGTAGAGATTCTCTGGAAAATGTTCCTTCTCCTTGAAGGCGGGGGAGTCAAAGTGAGCAGAATCGGGATCTGTTTATACGGAGAACAGATAGAGGAAGTCGTTGCCGGCCCTTATCATCCAGCACTGGGAGAACTTGTGAGAAACCGAATAATGCTTGAAGTCATCAGAAGATTTGCCGAGACTGAGGGTGAGTCAAATCTCGTACTGCACAACAGTCACAAAAAAGACTTCGTCGGTCACAGGCGGTACATTGTAAATCTGGCTTCTCAAGAAGGACTCGCTATTGAGTTTTCGCGCAGTGGAAAGTTGGTCGATATCGGCTATTATGATAGACTAATCAGGGAGAAGCTTCTGAGGGAGGTCGTATGTTCAAGCTGAATTCAATATTCATAAAGGGATTTAAGAGCTTTGCCATGCCTACGAAATTCGAAGTTTCTTCCGGTATAACTGCCGTAGTCGGCCCAAACGGCAGCGGCAAATCGAATGTAGTAGATGCCATAAAGTGGCTCTTTGGAGAGCAGTCTATGAAGAACATTCGCGCCGATAACCGTGAGGACTTCATTTTCAGCGGTTCGGAACGGTTTCCTCCTTCCAACATGGCAGAGGTGAAGCTGGTTTTTGACTCCCAGGAAGGCATCTTTTCTATTGCAAGGGAGATATCAAGAGACGGCCTTTCCCAATACAAGATAAACGAAAGGCCGGCAAGATTGAAGGATATAAAAGAGTTGTTTCAGGGTACGGGCGTCGGAATGGATATATACTCTATCGTCGGCCAGGGACAGGTAGACAAAGTCGTGGCCGCTTCTCCTTATGAGTTGAGAGCGCTTATTGAAGAAGCAGCCGGGACGGCAATATACAAAGAGAGAAAGAAAGAGGCCTTGGGTAAACTCGCTTCGACAGAAGAAAACCTTTCAAGGCTGGAAGACATAATTTTTGAACTCGGTAAGCAGAGGAAGTCTCTGTATTTGAAGGCAAAGAGAGCCGAGAAATACGCAGAGTATTCGCAAAAGACGAAAGATCTTAAACGTGTCTTTTTTGGAAATGTAGCACGAATAGAGGAAGAGACTCTGACAGCACACAGAAGTGAATTCGATAGAGTCAAAGAAGAACTGAAGGAACTCCAGAAAAAACTGATCGAAGGGGAGTCAAAATGGTCAGCACTCCGAACTGAGTTCTCGGAAGTCGACAAAGAGATCGAAGGGTTCACACAACTGCTGGAAGAGTACAAGCGAAGACAGAACGATCTTCTTGAGCTCAAAGAGATGTATGGAAGACGCCTTGGAGAGAGAGAGAACAGATTGATAGAGGTCTCGACAAAGATTGATTCATTCAGGCTCGAAATCGAAGAGCTTGACAGGAGAAAAGATGAGATCAAACTAATAATAGATAGTCTCAATCAACAGGTCACAGACGAGGAACAGCTTCTCTCCTCCACTGAAGAGAAGCGCGACGCTCTCGTTAAGAACTACAGTTCACGGGAAAGAGAGTGGCTGAAACTACAAGAGGTCTTCGATTCGACAGGCAAGAGACTTTCAAAGATAGAAAATGAAATCGAAAGACTGGCAAACAATCATGAAGACACAACCAAACGATTGAGGCTGATACGGACCCAACTCCAGTCGAAAAGTGAACGTTTCGAGACTCTAAAAGAAGAGATCGAAAGCCTCGCCAGACAGGGAAAGGAAAGCTCTCAGAAGCAGAAAGATGTCGAAGAAAACATCAAGCAGGCTCGTGAAAAGCATGCTGAATTGGATACAGAGCTTGAAAGTGCGAGAGAAACTCTCTCAAGAGACCAGAACGAACTAAGAAAATCGCAGATGGAGCGTGATTTGCTTGAGAGACAACAACATGAATACCAGGGGTTCTCTAAGACTGTAAAAGAGGTCTTTGCCCGTAGAGAGAGCTTCTCGGGCTTGCGTGATGTAGTTGCTAATCTTGTGGATGTGCCCGAGAGCTTCGAAACCTCAATAACTATTCTGTTAGGGTCTCGAATGCAGGACATTGTCGTAGAAGACTCGATCACCGCCAAAAGGATAATTGAATTTCTGAAATCTTATAAGATAGGCCGGGTAACTCTACTCCCGATAGATATGATAGAAGGTAGCTTCAAAAGGTACTCGAGTATCGAAACTCATCCCGGGTTCGTTGGATATGCGGCCAAACTCATACATGTGCCGAAAGGCTTTGAAAAACTGCCTTTCTATCTGTTTTCAAACGCCGTTGTTACGAGAAGCCTCGATGATGCTATAGAGATGAGAAGAGAGTTCGGTTTCAGTGGCAGAATGGTTTCTGTCGACGGTCAACTTGTCAGCGGAGGCGGCTCTATAACAGGAGGCTTTGTGGGCGAAGATGCGAGGACGGACCTGATATCCAGAAAGAGAAGGGTCCTGGAATTGAATGAAAGAGAAAGTGAACTCAAAAGGAGCATTAATCTGGGAGAAAGAGAGATTCAGAGGTTGAAAGACGACATAACTGAACTCAGGGGCTATCTCAAGATACTTCAGGAAGAGCTGAACGAAATCGCCTCGAAAGGCGCCGCGTTAAACCGTATGATACATGAACTGCTAAAGTCAGCAAGAGAAGTAGAAGACGAGCTAACCGAGCTCGCGAAACTCGAAGGCGAATATGCGAGAAGACTTGAAGAGAACGATCAGAAGAGGGAGTCTCTAGTAGCCGAGCAAATGGAGTTACGAGAGAAGCGATCCACGCTAGCTCAGGCCGTAGAATCTGAATCTGAAGAACTTCGCAAAGAGAAGAAACATCTCGAAGAACTCCAGGAAAGCATTGTCGATTCGAGGTTAAAACTGTCTACTCTCTATGAGAAACAGGAACAGTATTCAAAAGAACTTACTTCGATTGTCGAGAAGAAGCGATTCGATCAGGAGAGCTCTGGGCTACTCATAAAAGAGATGCAGGAAGTAGAGGAAGAGACCGAAAGACTTCGGAGACAGGTCTCCGATCAAGAAAGAGAATTGGCTTCTGTGAAAAAAGAGACAGAGGACCTCTTCTCCAGTATTCGTTTTCAACGAGAAGGCAAGGAGCAGCGCCTTCAGGCTCTTCAGGAAGTCGAAGAGGTCATAAGCGATCTTAAAGAGCAACGCGAGAAGAAGCGAGAGAGATCTCACCAGCTGGAAATGCTGATCCAGGAGAGTCAGATGAAACTATCGAGAGTTCGTGAGGAGCTGGACGATAGTGGTTATGAGATCCCTGTGCTAGCGGGCGACGCTTTGCAGGAAGTGAAAGTTGAACTGGAAGATTACGAGAACAGGCTCAGGTTTCTCGGGAGCGTCGATCTCGGCGCAATCGAAGAATATGAGGTCGTTGATCGTGAGTACGTTGAATTGACCGATCAGAAGGCCGATCTCGAAGATGCCAGAGGAAAACTCATAGAGCTTATTGAGAAGACAGATACCAAGGCAAAGAACGTCTTCATGGAGACCTTCGAGAAGATAAACACGAATTTCGCAAACTACATTGAAGAGATCTTCGATGGCGGAGAGGGCGCGATCAAAATAATACCCGGCGAGGATCTGCTTGAGACAGGGCTTGAAATTACTGTCAGGAGGCCTGGAAGAAAAATTCAGAAACTTCAGCTGCTCTCGGGCGGAGAAAAGGCTCTGGTAGGTATTGCGCTGGTTTTCGCTCTGTTGAGTATTAAGCCGAGTCCTTTCTACGTACTGGACGAAGTAGATGCGCCTTTGGATGACTTCAACGCCGAGAGGTTCAGACTGCTCCTCAAAAAGCACGCAACGGACACACAGTTTCTGGTCGTGACTCATAACAAGCTTGTAATGGAAGCCGCTAATGTTCTTCATGGAGTGACTATGACCGACGGACTCTCAAGAGTAATCCCCGTAGAATTGCAGTCAGTTGAGTCCATCATAGGATAAGGATAATCTTAGCTATCGACAACAGACACCTTTCTGAACTCCCTGAGTACAACTATTATCATCCCCGACGCGATGAAGCCCGCGCCTATATAGAAAAGCCACGAGGGGAAGTTCCTCAAGAATACTATGTCGGCAAGTGCCGTGAATATCGGTATCGTATAGACCCAGAGAGTAGCTGCTTTGCCTCCCCAAAGGTTAATACCACGGTTCCAGAGAATATAGCCCAACGCTGAAGCGAAGAGACCGAGGTAAATTATGCCGATTACCGCGCCGGAAGAAAATGAGACCGGTTTCTTCAGAATCAATGTCTCAAAAAGCGAAAACGGAAGGGAAAAGACAAGGCCCCAGAGTATAACCTCCAGAGTCGTCCATATGGAACTGTTTCTGATCTTTTCATAGAAATATGTGTATGCGGCCCAAGAGAGTGCCGCTCCAAATGAAAGCAGATTCCCGGTGACGCTGGCTCCTTGCGTAAAACTCCCGGAGTAGATAATTAGTATGAGCCCAATGAAGGCCGTTCCGCCTCCTAAGTATTCAAGATAATCAAATTTCTTCAAAAGAATATCGTAGAGGAGTATTGTGAGTATTGGAGCCGTCGAGACTATAAGCGAAGCATCTGCGGCATTCGTGAGACTGAGCCCGTAGTTTTCGAAGAAGAAATAGGCTGTGATTCCAAAGAATCCGGCCATTGCTGCATATTTATGGTTAACTGAACTAAAAGAACCTCTTCTTCTTCGGGTGATCGGATACATTATGATGGCTGCGATAGAGAAACGTAGCACGGCGAGAGTCATAGGAGGAAGACTCTGGACAGCTACTTTGGTGAAGATGTATGACAATCCCCACATCATCGATGTAAATGCCAGAAATACGAGTCCCAGGGTCTTCCTGCTGAATGAAATCATCATATTAATCGGCGGAGACTCCCGGCTTTAGCCGTGAAGTATTTGACACTCTTTTGTAAGGCGTATAGCTGTCGCTTAGCCTTTCTATTAAAGGTTCAAGTATTAGCGACTCTCCCGGTTCAAGAGATGCTTCCAGCGAACCCACTGAAGTGATCAGTCTCTTTTCGGAAATCATGTCCTTCAGAACGGTTCCGTTCATCATCATACCTTCCTGAAGATAGACTCTAGTCTTGACGTGGCGATCGCTTGGATTGACCAGGCAAACAACTAGATCGTCGATTTTGTCCACAAACCTTTTGAAAGCGACTATCGAAGGATCGGAAGAGACCAGTCCCCGGTATCCTCCCCTTCGCAAAGCCGTCTTCACCCGCCTGATTTCGTTGAGTCTTCTGAAAAGATAGTATGTCTCGGGAGCGTTTGAGAGCCTTTCCCAGGCCATAGGACCTCTGTTCTCGGGATCATGGCCCCCCTCCATTTCTAGCTCTTCGCCGTAGTAGATCATTGGTATTCCCGGAAGCGAATACTGGAGGACCAGGGCAAGCTTTACTGATCTGAATGACTTCAGTTCGGTTCTAAGCCTTGGTACGTCGTGAGACGACAGAATATTCCATGATTTTGACATGAAATCGAGACCGCAGTCACTCATAACATCGTCGAGGAGCTTACTCGCCTCTCGCCCCTGCAAATATCCGTTCAGAAGCTCCCAGATAATGAGTTTGTAGTAGTAGTTCATCAGTCCGTCGAGTCCGGCCTGTTCTCTCCAGCCCTTCGGGTAGTTCCAGATTTCGCCGATGAGTGATGCTCCGGCATTGACTTCTTTGACCACAGTGGAAATCTCCGAAAGGATCTTTGGTCCAATATCATAAGCGACATCAAGTCTCCAGCCATCGATGCCTTTGTTTAGCCAGTGTTTGACAATCGAGTTATCTCCTGAATAGATAATACGCTGCAACTCAGGATTCTCAAGGTTAAGTTCCAGAAGGTTTCTGGAGTCCATCCAGCCTCTGAAATGGCCATCTTTATGAGCAAAGTAGTCTTTCCTTTCAGGGTTACCCTGGAATACACCCGGTTCATCGAACAAATTGAGTCCATTAAACCATTTACCGGCCATACCGATGTGATTGAAAACTCCGTCCAATATGATTTTCAGACCTCTGTCGTGAGCAACATTGATGAGATCTATTAAATCTTCTTCCGTGCCGAAATCCGGATCTACCGCGAAATAATCGAGGCAGTCGTACTTGTGGTTTGTATGTCCCCAGAAGACAGGAGTCATATAGACAGTATTGGCTCCTAACTCTTTGATGTAATCAATTTTAGCTGTTATTCCTCGAATATCCCCGCCCCAGAAGTCATATTGGTGACCTCCATCGCGCGAGACGACGGGTTTCTCACTCCAACTTCTGACTCTCTGTTCAGGGAGTCCATAGTGTCCCTTATCCCTCTTCTCGTAAACACTACCGGCCATTCCAATATTGAAACGTTCGGGAAATATCTGGTAGATTATCGCATCTTTTTGCCAATCGTCCATTCTCATTCCTCCAGAAGTTCATTTGCATAGGCAAGATATACCATTCCAAGAAATATGTTGTTTCTAACACTCCACAGGCCATCCGGCTTAATGTTTATCTGAGAACTCCCAAGCCATGAGTTTAGCATCCATAGAGTCATCTCATATATCTGCATTAGGCCCCTGGAGTAAATATGTGTGGAGAAGGTAGTATCCAGGCTCCTCTCCTCCATCAAGGCGAACGGGTTCAACGACGATTCAACAACCATAATCGAAGCGACCAGTCTTATATCGACTTTAGATAGATCGAGGACTCTCGCTCTTCCGCCGATAGTTACTTCGATCTTCATACCGGAAAACTCCAGAAGAGCCCTGTATATCTCTTCTCCAAGCTTTCTTTGAAACGCGCTGCCCCTTTGCGCCAGAAGGGAGTTGGAGTTTACGAGATTGAGGAGCTCGGACTTGAAATTCGGAAATTCCTTTGGCAAACGCAAAGGAATGAATTTATCTATAGAGGGCGTCTCAGAAAAGATAACCTCATCTGCAACGTTGTGCATCCTTATCGCTGTGCTCAGAACAGGCCTTGTTGTAGTCTTACCTGTGAAGTAATTATATATTGACAACACTCGGTCGTCATAAACATAGGAAGGACTTGCCATAAGAGCCTTATAATCGCTCGCGAGACCGGCGTTGTAAAGAATTGCAATAGGCGCAACTTTTCCGGCACTAAACTCTTCCCTTTGGAAGACCAGTATTGTGGAGATGAACGCGATTGACATTACAAGAACCAGAAACACTATCAGATCTAACTTTCTGCCCTTTATCATTTTCACCTCTCGGCTATTATAGCAGAATCTACCCGGTCACTTCTCATAAGAATGTAAAGAGATGTGCTAATAGTCCATTTCAGTGAATGACTGTGCAGGCTGCCCTCCAAAAAAAGAAACCGGGATAACCCGGCTTCTTCAAATTATCGGAATGCTTTATCGCTTCTTCTTCTTTTTCTCGAACTTACAGACCCCGACAGGGCATTGAGCAGCATTCACGTGAGCCATGAACTCTTCTTCAAACCTGTCGATTATCGACCTCAAGGGTACAGGAACTGACTGTCCCAGCCCACAGAACGATGAGTCTTCCATAGTACTGGCGATATCGTAAAGACTGTCGAATAAGTCTTTCGATCCCCTTCCCTTCGAGAATTCTTCAAGGATGTGAAGAATCATGTGAGTTCCTTCTCGGCAGGGCGCACACTTTCCACAAGACTCATGAGCGAAGAACTCCATCAGATTTCTGGCGACATCTACTGCACAGTGAGTGTCATCAACCGCCAAAATGACTCCCGATCCAAGGGATGCTCCAAACTCCTTGAATGAATCGAAATCAAGAGTGGCGCCAAGTTCTTCGGGTTTAATGAAGGTACCAGCAGCTCCTCCAGTCTGAACCATCTTCAAGGTTCTTCCATTGGGAATCCCTCCACCATACTTATAAACCAGATCGGCGGCTGTCGTTCCCATTGCGACCTCCACAATACCCCTCTTGATGAGGTTTCCACAAAGAGAATAGACTTTGGTTCCCGGGGAAGAAGCTGTACCTATGCTTTTGAACCAGCTGGCTCCCTTATCAATTATCGGCGGCACACACGCAAAAGTCTCGACATTGTTCACCACTGTCGGTTTGCTGTACAGACCGCTGACTGGTGGATAGGGCGGCTTCAATCTTGGACGTCCAGATTTTCCCTCTATTGACTCGATTAGAGCCGTCTCTTCACCGCAGATATAGGCTCCCGCACCCAGACGAACTGAAAGATCGAAAGAAAAATCCGTTCCAAGGATTGAAGGTCCAAGCAACCCATATTCATATGCTTGACTTATCGCTCTTCTTAAACTGGATACCGACTCAAAATACTCGCCTCTTATATAAATATAGCCCTTATTCGCACCTACCGCGTAGCCGGCAATAATCATACCTTCAATAACGGAATGCGGATCGCCCTCCATGATTAAGCGATCTTTGAATGTGCCGGGTTCACCTTCGTCGGCATTACAGATAACATATTTGTCAGGAGAATCCACTTTCAAAGTGAATTCCCATTTCATACCCGTCGGGAAACCTGCGCCGCCTCTACCACGAAGCCCGCTCTTCTTCAACTCTTCGACGACTTCCTTTTCGCTGATCCTTAAAGCCTTCGCAAGACCCTGATAACCGTTAAGGGCAATGTACTCCTCGATATTCCTCGGATCAATAGCCCCGGCGTTTCTCAATACTACCCTCTCTTCGACAGTAGTGCTTCTAGCTTCTACAGGACCTTCGGGTTCGAAGTCCGTTACGAGCAGATCATTAACCTGTCTACCTTTAAGCAGATGCTCCGAAACGATTTTCTCGACATCGGCCTCGTTCTTTAAAGAGTACATCACGTTTTCAGGCAGTACTAGAAAGAGAACTCCCTTGCCGTAATCGCCGAAAGAACCGGTTTCAAGAACTTCCACAATGGATCCGAGATTGTAAGTATCCACGAGATTGGAAAGATAATTCTTGAAGTGACGCGCGCCGAGAAGAAGACTGTTGGAATCAATCGAAACTAGTACAGTTATCGGTTTGCTCATCGTCACTCACCTCTCTCTCTGGAAACTAGATCATCTATAATCTCATTTACTCTACCGGCGGTAAGATTTCCGTAGGCTTCGTCGTTGATCATCATAACCGGTGAAACTCCGCAAAGGCCAAGGCAACTAGTCTCTTCGAGTGTGAACAATCCATCGTCGGTAGTTTCGCCCATGCCGATCTCCAGTCGCTTCTTCAGTGCATCTATAACTTCCTGTCCACCAGTAACATGGCAGGGAAGGCTTTTACAGATTCTGATCACATATTTCCCACGTTCACTTGTAGAGAACATAGTATAGAAAGTCAGTACTTCGTAAATCCTGGACAGGGGAGTTCCTGTCAGATCCTTTAGAACTTCCGCTGCCTCGATAGGTATGAAGTTGCCATAATGATCCTGAATCGCGTGCAGTGTATTGATAAGTACGTCCCCTTTTTCAAGACTCTGACTGTTTATATCTTCATATATTCTTGTTACTGTATCACGAATAATATCAACAGACATGCTGACTCCTCCCTTTAAAAACACCGTTCAAAGCAAAGAATCCCCCACGACCCTTAATAGGGGCTTCATTCATCTAATCAGGGTGAAACCTTTCTTATGGCACCAAATCTACAAACCTGTAAACAGCTCCCGCAACGTGTGCAGATTTCGGGATCTATCTCATGAGGCTTTCTCACTGAACCGCTTATTGCGTCAACAGGGCAGACTCGTGCGCAGGCAGTACAACCAACACACTTTTCCTTGTCTATAACCACCCTCATCAGAGGCTTGCACTTCTTCGCAGGACACGTTTTATCAAGGACATGAGCTTCATACTCGTGCCAGAAATATCGCATCGTTGACAAAACAGGTTGTGGCGCTGTCTGACCGAGGCCGCATAGGGAAGTAGACATGATATTCTCTCCGAGATCCTTCAGCAGCTCAAGATCCTCCATTGTTCCTTCGCCATCGGTGATTTTCTCAAGAACCTCAAGCATTCTTCTGGTACCATCACGACAGGGGGTACACTGCCCGCATGACTCTTCAACAGTGAACTCAAGGAAGTACTTGGCAACGTCTACCATACAACTGTCTTCATCCATAACTATCATACCGCCGGAGCCAACAATTGTCCCCAGTTGCTTGAGAGTATCGTAGGTAATCGGCGTATCTATGTGCTCAACTGGAATACAGCCGCCGCTAGGGCCTCCAGTCTGAATTGCTTTTAGCTTCTTTCCTCCAGGAATACCTCCACCAATTTCGTAAATGAGCTTTCTGACAGTAATACCCATCGGGACTTCCACAAGGCCGGTGTTCTTTACATTGCCCGCAAGAGCGAAGACTTTTGTACCGCGCGAGCCTTCAACGCCGTACTGGCTAAACCATTCGCCTCCATTTATGATAATCGGCGGGATATTTGCATAGGTCTCGACGTTGTTGAGAAGCGTCGGTTTTTGCCAAAGCCCCTTGTTAGCGGGAAACGGTGGCTTAACTCTCGGAATGCCTCTCTTTCCTTCTATCGAGTTGATCAAAGCTGTCTCTTCACCACACACGAAAGCGCCGGCTCCTATTCTTATTTCGAGATCGAATGAGAAATCGGTTCCAAGTATGTTCTCACCCAGGAACCCGTACTCCCTTGCCTTCTCCATGGCCAGCGTGAGTCTTTCGATAGCAAGAGGATACTCTGCTCTGACATAGACAAAACCATTTTGTGCACCAACAGTGTAAGCGGCGATGGTCATCGCTTCAACTATCGTATGCGGATCTCCTTCAAGCACAGCCCTGTCCATAAACGCTCCAGGATCACCCTCGTCAGCGTTACATATAACATATTTGACATCGCCTTTAGCCTTCTTTGTGAAGTCCCATTTCATCCACGTGGGGAATCCAGCTCCTCCGCGACCTTTCAGTTCGCTCTTCTTCAAGGTCTCTATTACATCTTCAGGGGACATCTCAAATAGGACTTTGTGCAATGCAAAGTATCCGTCTCTTGCCACATACTCCTCAATCGAAAGAGGGTCTATTACTCCCAGATTTCTCGTGGCAATCTTTACCTGTTCGGTGAAGAAGGGTAGTTCTTCCTGAGGCTTAGTCTTAAGTTCACCAGCATCTCCTTTATAAAGAAGATCGTCTACGATTCTCCCCTTCAATATATGCTCTTCTACTATCTGGGAAGCACTTTCGGGCGTCACCTTCTGATAGAACACACCTTCAGGATAGATAACAAGGATCGGGCCAAGATCGCATGCACCCATGCAACCCGTTTCAACCACTCTTACAACGTTTTCCAGTGAATACTTCCTGAGGGAATCTTCAAAGACTTGCTTTACACTCTTTTCACCTGCCGATATGCAGGCTCCGCCGGCACAGATCAGCACCGTATTTTCAACAGCGGGCACCGCTAATCACCCCTTCGTTATAGTTCTCCCTTTTTAACTATCAGATCTCCAACAACCTTTCCCCCGACCACGTGCTGTTCAATGATCCTCCTAGCGTGAGCGGGACTGACATGTCCGTAGATAACAGGTTCGGCACCCTCCAGATGAACCTCTATTGTAGGTTCCACGTCGCACAGTCCAAAGCAACCCGACTGTACAACCGAGACATCCTCTATTCCCTTTTCATCAAGACAATCCACAATAGCTCTGAGAGTATCCTTGGCTCCTGCAGCTATTCCACAGGTTCCCATGGCCACTACTACCTTACCTTTCTTACCTGAATCGCGCATCTTGAGCCCTTTCATGGCGTTTTCCTTGATCTTCATCAGTTCCTCAAGACTCTTTATCTTTGCCATTATTCAGCCCTCCTATATTTCGCAATAATCTTAGAGACTTCATCAGGAGTAACTCTACCATAGTAATCGTCTTCACCAATAAGTACCACTGGAGCCATACTACATGCACCGAGGCACCTGACCGCGTGAATAGAGAATTCTCCATCTGGGGTTGGTTCATTCATAGGAACCTTCAACTCATCCTGGAGACGCTCAACAATCTTGTCAGCTCCCTTGACGTAGCATGCAGTACCAAGACAGACTTTTATCTGATGCCTGCCTTTGGGTTTCATAGTGAAAAAATTGTAGAAAGTAACAACGCCGTACACTTGACTGAGTGGAAGATTCAGTCTCTCAGAAACGTGCTGCTGGACTTCTTCAGAAAGGTAACCGAAAATCTCCTGGGCTTTGTGTAGAACGTTTATCAGTACGCCCATATTATCCTTAACGGAGTCTATATGCTGGTCCAGTTCGGCATAGAGCTTCTCGCAGTCTGGGCATTGAACCAAAGACAAACCTTGCACCTCCCTCTAAGGCAACAATGTTATTTATTTCACACAGGGATTATAACACGGCTAGAGAGAAAAGGTCAGCTTCCTGTGTTAAAATAACCGATGTTATGGGAGCGTTAAAGGAGGAGATTTTATGGATCTAAAGGCCTTTGTAAGAGACGTTTATGACTTCCCTAAGCCTGGCATCGTTTTCAAAGATGTCACCCCCATGTTGAAGGAGCCACAGGCGTTCAAACAGTGTGTCCTTCAGATGAGCGTACTTCTTGAAGACATCGACTTTGACGTTATGATAGCACCAGAAGCCAGGGGATTCATATTCGCCGCCCCTCTCGCTTTTCATCTTGGAAAATCACTTGTACCCGTTAGAAAACCAGGCAAGCTTCCTTACAAGACCAAGTCAGTTGAATACGATCTTGAATATGGAACTGCAACTCTTCATATGCACGAAGACGCCATAGAAGAGGGAGATAGGGTATTAATAGTAGACGATATACTTGCGACCGGTGGCACGATGAAGGCTATAGCCGGTATGATTGAGGAGTGTGGTGGTCTGGTCGCAGGCATAGTCTGTCTCGCCGAGTTGGGATTTCTTAACCCTCGTGAAAAGCTTTCGGGGTACGATGTTCGTACTCTAATTTCCTACTGACGGAGGTCTGTGAAGTGCTGAAGTATGATTTTTCTTACGCATTCAAAGAAACTCTTGAAAGTGGCTTGACTTTCGATGAACTTATTGCGATTGGAAAGGACGTTCCACAAACAATCGAGAAGATATTGTCACAAAAGCCTGGCTTCTTGAGAATTCTGAACGACGACAGCATCCTGCACGAAGTCAAGTCGTTCTCTGGCTGGCTTGAAAACTTCGATAACTTTGTGGTAATAGGAATCGGCGGTTCTGCCCTTGGGAATCAGGCTCTGCACTCTTCACTTAGACCGCTCAATTGGAATTCCTATAGTAGAAGTGAAAGAGGGAACAAATCAAGGTTCTTTGTACTGGATAACGTTGATCCAGACATGGTCGCTTCACTTCTAGACGAGCTAGATTTGAAGAGAACTGTATTCAATATTATATCTAAGTCCGGAACTACTGCTGAGTGCATGTCGAATTATCTGATTGTCAGAAATCTTGTTGAAAGGCTTGATTTGCCTGTAAATGAGCATTTTGTCTTCACTACTGATAGATCTAAAGGCGTTCTACGCGACATAGCAGCAAAAGAGAATATAAAGACACTCGATGTTCCAGATGATGTTGGAGGACGTTTTAGTGTCTTGACAGCAGTCGGCCTTCTGTCTGCCCTTGCTGAGGGAATTGACATCGATGGACTTTATGAGGGTGCAAGATTTGGCAAGGAAAGATACTTGCGCGAAGACGTTAAGTCAAATCCCGCTACGGTAAATGCACTCATCCATCACTGGTACATGAAGAAGAATCACAATATCTCAGTTATGATGCCTTATTCCAACAGGCTTTACACAATGGCTGATTGGTATCGACAGCTCTGGGCTGAATCCCTCGGAAAGAAATTCGATCTCTCAGGTAGAATAGTACGTGTGGGACAGACTCCGGTAAAGGCGCTAGGTGCTATAGATCAGCATTCACAGGTGCAGCTGTACAACGAAGGACCAAAGGACAAAGTAATAACTTTTCTGAAGGTTGAGAACTTTTCCACTCAGTTAACGATTCCCTTTGTGCATACGGATATTGAAGCACTCTCCTATCTCAATGGAATAGAGCTCTCCGAGCTTCTGAATGCGGAACTTAAGGGAACAGCTGTAGCACTTGCGGCCAATGGAGTTCCGAACGTGACGATCACATTCCCGCAACTGGATGAATTCCACATTGGCGAATTCATAATCTCCTACGAAATACAGACGGCGATCATGGGTCAATTGTTGAGGATCGACCCCTATGATCAACCGGGTGTAGAATTAGGAAAGAAACTGACTTACGCATTCATGGCAAGAAGAGGTTATGAAGAATTGAGAGAAAGATATGAGGAGAAGACCTCCTGGAGGTTTGAACTATGATTGAAGATCTTCTGAAGATACTCTCTGGTTTCGAAATTGAGGAAGTATACTTTCTTCAAGACGATGCCATTCCCACTTATGTCATTGTTTCTCCTGAGTCAGACAAGATTCTCGGGAAGATAGGCGAACTCTCCGAAATAGAAGCGGATGTCATATCACTTACTCCTGAAGAGAGAGAAGAACTGAAAGAATCGGAGAGTGAGATTTCCACAGTGGTATTGAATATTATGAAGAAGGGAAAGAGACTCGTCTGATGGTACTTGGGCTTGTAGGAAAGGCCGGTTCAGGTAAGTCAACAGTCGCCGATGAACTGGAACGTTGTGGTGCGAAGAGAATCTCTCTTGATAAACTCGGACACTGTGTTCTTGCACAGTCAAGCAAGGAATTAATAGACATTTTCGGCCAAATTTCCAGTGAAAGCGGTGAAATAGACAGGGGCAAACTCGGTAACCTCGTCTTCTCAGACAGAAGCGCACTCCAGAAACTCAACGCTCTAATACATCCTTTGATTAGGTCTAAGGCTCTTCAAGAAATAGATATCGACTATCCTTTTTCAGTAATAGACGGTGCTTTGCTTCATGAGATCGGTCTTTCCGATTACTGTGACAGGATCATCTGGCTCGATTGCCCGGACGAAGAAGCAGTACGCAGATTGGTTGCCAGAGGCATGAAAAGAGAGAAAGCAATCGCCATTCTCAGATCTCAGTCACACCTTGAAACTCTTAAAGATTCTTGCGATGCCGTGATTTCAACAACTGGTAGTACAGAGGCGACTTTCATGAAAGTCAGAAGTGTTCTCTTTGAATGGGGCATAATGGTATAATTTTTTCATGTGATCACTTTCCGAAAAGGAGGTAGAGAAATGCGCAAGAAATTTCTTCTGATCGTTACATTGGCAATTCTCGCTGTTTTTGCAATGGCAAATGTCGAAATCGAATTCTGGCACGCTATGGGTGGTGCTCAGGGTACTACAGTAACTGAGATCGTAAATGCTTTCAACGAAGCTAATCCAGACATTAATGTTAAGGCGATCTACGTTGGAAACTATGGTGCACTTCAGCAGAAGCTCCTAGTAAGTGCTGAAAGCAATACTCTGCCGGCTCTTTCACAGGCATATGGCAACTGGACAGCCAAGTTGATTCCGCGTGGTGTCGTTGAGGAACTAAATGGGTGGATAGCGAATCCCGAAGTAGGTTTTTCCACGGAAGAATGGGAAGCCATTTGGTCGCCTTTCAAGAAAATGGTAACCTGGGGAAGCAGCATATACGCTCTTCCTTTCAACAAGAGCACCTATGTTCTGTACTACAACACAGATCTCTTCGAACAGTACGGACTTGAAGTGCCGAAAACAATGGAAGATCTTCTCTTTGCATCCATGATGCTCACAGAGGACAAGAATAAGGACGGTACAATTGACCAGTACGGCTTTGGTTACAGAACAACTGTAGATCACTTCATGACCTTCCTGAGAGCCAATGGGGGAGAAGCAATTGAGATTCTTCCCGACGGCTCCGTGAAAGTAATAATCAACTCTAAGGAAGCAAAGGAAGCTCTTCAGTTCATGTATGACATGGCACATACCTACGGAGTTGCTCTCTTCCAGGGTGGATATCTCGATGCTCCATTTGGTGACGGTAAGATCGCAATGTTCATCGAAACCATAGCGTCGGCATCTTATGTAGACAGCGGTTCCAGAGGAAAGCATGGCTGGGCATGGGCACCCGTTCCGATGTGGAAGGTGCAGGCTCCTCCGTTTGCCGGTACTGACGTTGTAATGTTCTCCAACATTACTCCTGAACAGAAAGATGCTGCCTGGAAGTTCCTCAAGTTCATAGTAAGCCCGGACATCCAGGCTTACTGGTCTATCAAGACTGGTTATATGCCGGTAACAAGTCTTACACTAGATACACCGCAGTGGAAGGCATACGTCGAACAGAACCCAACCGTGCTTGTCCCGATAAGCCAGATCCCCTTCGGTTCAGTAGATCCCAATGTAGCTCTCTGGGATGATGTCAGGACGATCGTAGGAACAATGGTTGGAGATGTTATCAATCAGAAGAGAACTGTTGAAGAAGGTTTGGCCTGGGCAGAACAGGAATTGCTTAGAGCTGCCGCGAATCAGTAGTTAATTCTTCTAAAATAAAAGAGGGGAACTGAGTTCCCCTCTTTTTCTACTGAATAGAGCTGCTATGATGCTGTTTCTGCCTCAATCGTTGAAGAAATCTCTCCACCAGGGAAACGCGAAGTTCTGACTCTTTCTCGTTATTCTAAAGAGAGACTGTCTCATGCTATGCTAATTTTTAGAGGTTCTAAATGATTAAGTGAGGTGTTTCTATGAAGACTATGTACAAGTCTGCTCTGGTACTTTTGATATTGCTTATTACCCTTCAGCTTCTAGCTGTAGGGAATCTGAAAGATTTCTCGCTCTCGACTCTGAACATGAAGGACTTCAGAGGGGCTTATCCAATGTACACAATTACGGCCCTCTCCGCTTTTAATGGCAAATCCAGTGCTCCCGCTTATGCTGCTGTTGAAGGAGAGATTCTCGATTTCTCCGATATGAGACTCTGGTCAAACGGTAATCACATGGCACTTCACAATGCAGGGCTTGAACTCACGCACGAACTAAAGAGATTGTCTCCTCACAGAGAGAGAAAGACCGCGGGTATTGAGCCTGTTGGAGTACTCGTAATAACTCTTAAAGAACTTGAGAGCTTCAACGGAAGAAACAGAATGAAGAGTTACGTGGCCGTCGAGGGAAAGGTTTATGACTTCACTCAACTAAACCGCTGGCGAAACGGCTCTCACCAGGGTGGCATGCATCTCGCGGGCGAAGAACTCACTTCTGAACTGCTCAAGGATTCGCCACACGGTGTCCGAAGAATTCAAGGGGTTGACGCTGTCGCACTCTTTGGAGTGACTATAGACGAACTACCATCTATGAACGGTAGGGATGGTAAGAAAGCGTATGTGGCTGTATCAGGTAAAGTATATGACTTCAGCAATTTCAGCAGGTGGCGAAACGGCTCTCACCAGGGTGGCATGCATCTCGCAGGCGAAGAGCTGACTAGAGAACTGCTTGAAGACTCCCCACATGGCGACGTCAAACTCGACGGAGCCTATCTGGTAGGTATTCTTGTCTTCACTCCCGAGCAGTTGAAGAGATTTGACGGTATTACAGAAAACAGGAAGTTCGTCGCCTATGAGGGTATTGTCTACGATGTTGCTGATCTCGGAGATTGGACCGGCAACTATGGTGTCGAACTCGATAGAGAACTATCCGACAAAGAGCTCTCTCTCCTTGAAGAAGCCCTGGTCATTGGTTTTTTGGTTTATAACTGATCTGTGTTTATATGCCCGGCACGAAGCCGGGCTTCTTTTCAACCCTCAAATGTATTTATTCAAGAGCTCGCTCGAACACTGATCCGATCATTTATCCTTCGTGGATTTGTGAACACCCGACAGTGTGTATCTTGAAACTGATTTTCTGTGCTGGAAACTGAGTTTCCGAAAGTATCTTTAATCAAAAAATACAGAGAAGCCGCGAATTAGCTTGATACTCGTTCAATAACTCTGTTAACTCCCTCCTGTAATCCCTGGCCTAATATATTCGACATTTCGATGCACGAATCAATAATGCATAATCTGAAGGAAAAGCTACAATCTCAAAGACCATAAGAACTTTTTACTGCATAGGCTATCGACCGGCTTCGCCAGATTGTCTCTTCTTTAGCGGGACTGACGATCTTTCTGAATCCTGTCACAAGAAAGGAGTGGGAGATCATCAAGATCAATCGGGAGTTGTATTATGTTTGAAAGACTTACGAGCAGTAGATTGATGATAGTAATTAGAGGCTTGAACTTGAAAGAAGCCAGCGATCTATGTTATCTGCTTTATGAAAACGGTGTTCACTTTGCCGAGGTTAGTTTCTCTGATGAATCTTCGGGAGAGCTTCTGAGAAATCTCAAGACTTCGTTCGGTGGCCGATTATTCCTCGGAGCCGGAACAGTATTCAGAGAGAGCACTTATTCAGAGGCAGTCCGCAGTAATGCCGATTTCGTATTGAGTCCGGGTTTGAGCAGTGACATCGCGGAACTCTCCAGAAGAGATGGTGTCCCATACATTCCGGGAGTTTATACGGCCACTGACATTCAGAATTCTCTGGAAATGGGTTATAGCCTGTTAAAGCTGTTCCCTGCGGGTGCAGAACGGGGAATCGATCTTGTCAAGGCCTATTCAGGACCTTTTCCGGAAGCCAAGTTCATGGCCTTTGGCGGAATCACTGTCAGCAATGCAGGATCATATATCAAGTCGGGAGCGGTAGCTCTTGGAATTGGTTCGTTCATTGCGAATTCTAAACTTCTCAGTGAGAAAAACTATAAGGAACTCGAAGAGAGAATACTGAGTTTGAAGAAAGCCGTTGGTGAGATCGATGTTTGATCTTGCCATCGACATAGGTGGTACTAAGACTCTCATTGCCGTCTTCAAAGAGAATGAATCTCAGCCCTTCGCCACCGAGAAAATCTCGACTCTTTCAGATGCCGGCTTCGAGTCTTTCGTCGAAAGAATCGTAAAGGTTTCCACCAGACTTACCGGAGGCAGCCCCATACGGAGATGGGGAGTATGTACTGCCGGAGCAGTAAACACCACCCGGGGGTTGTTGTTATGGTCGCCAAATCTAGGATGGAAGAACGTTGATCTATACGGCGTTCTCAGTCAAGAGTTTGGCCCGGCAGGTTTTATCGAAAACGATTGCAATGCCGCGGCGTATGGAGAATGGTATGTCCGTCCCGGTACAGACTTGCTTGGTTACGTAACGGTAAGTACGGGAATCGGTATGGGGATCGTCTCGGAAGGAAGAATCCTCCACGGCTCCCACTGCGCTGCCGGTGAGATAGGTCATACTATCGTACGTCCCGGCGGACCACAATGTACTTGCGGTCGAAGGGGTTGTCTTCAGGCTATAGCTGGTGGCAGAGGGCTGGAAAGAGTGACTCAGGAAAAGTTGGGTATCAGTCTTGCAACGGAAGAAATCGTGAACCTCTCACTTATTGGTGATTTACGGTTCAAAGAAATAGTCTCAGACGCCGCTGATACTCTTGGTCGTTTTGTTGCCAACATATGCGATATAATCGATCCAGAAATACTGGTAATTGGTGGTAGCCTTGGAAGAAACGATCATTACTTTCGGTTGGTCTTTGAATCGGCCATGCAGGCTTACTATCCCCTGCCGGGAAGGGATTTAAAGATTGAGTTGTCTTCCGTTACTCCCAGTTCCAATATACTCGGAACGCTCATTCTAGCAAGACAGTATGGAGGTGTGTTGGGTGGAAGCGAGAGCAATTAAGTATTGTCCAGAAGACTCGGATTTTCCAAACTCTGTTCCTGGTTTCTCCTGCAAAATAGCCGAAGTGAAGGGGCCGTTCTCAGGACGACCCGAATCACACAGTAATCAGCATGACCTGTACGTCGCGATCTCAGGCAAGGCTAGAGTCAAAACCGGAAAACTCTGCAACAAGATAGAAGAGATTTCAGATGGAGAATACAGGAGCGATGAGATGCTCACTGAACACGAGTTCACTCTTGAGGCAGGTGAATCTCTGATTATTCCAGCAGGAGTTGCCCATACCCTTCTTGTAGATTCCGGGACATACGTCCAGTGGGTCTACAAGATCGACATTTGAATTGATTCGATGAACAGGGATTTTAAAAACAGACTTCAGAGTGTTCTGGCGAAGCTTACCAAAAACCAGAAAATGCTAGCCGATCACATACTAAATAACCCGTCCAGTGTTCCTTTGTCTTCCGCGTCTAGTCTGGCGCTGAAAGTTGGTGTCAGTGAAGCTACTGTCATACGTTTCGCTCAGAGGCTCGGTTATGAGGGTTATCTCTCGATGAAGAGTGCTCTCCAGAAAGAGTTTGTCGAGGTGGTTCTCTCGTCGAAGAGGATAGAGGACGGCATAGAATGTCTGGGTAGAAAGAGTCCCTTAGTAGAACTGCTGGAAACACATGGAGAAATACTTGACACGTTTCATGTTGAAGAGACTATAAACTGTATTAGGAGTGCAGCATCTATCTTGCATGATGGGAAGGGAGCGCACATCTATGGCGAGGGTTCATCAAAGGTCCCGGCCTTCGAATTATCATTCTGGCTCAATCGTTTTGGGAAGAAGATTAATGTATTTGGAAGTACAGGAAGGAGTTTCTTTGAAAACATAGTGAGCATCTCACACGGCGATGTAGCGGTTGGTTTTGCCTTTCGGAAGACGAACTTCGAACTGGACATCCTGTTCAGAGAAACCCACAAACGGGGCGGCAAAAACATCTTGATCACCGATGAGCCACTATCTACTCTCTTCAGTCTCGCCGATGAGTCCATAACCATTTCAAGAGGTTATGTTGGCAACTTCCGTTCCATGGGAATTCCAGTGATTATTGCCGATGCTCTCGCGCTTGAATTTGCAGCACTTTCGGAGAAAAACCTGGCGCAGCTGAAGGCGATGGAAGCATTGCGGATTCAATACGGGTTCGACTAATGAGCTATCTGCAAGATTTCGTTCCGAACACTCCGATCTGACGGACTATAGCCTCTTCCATCTTCCTTACAGCTAGTCGAGTAAGGTCGGGATAACTCACAGGCTCACCCGAATCAAGCAGCATCTTAACCTCTCGGACAGCTTCTAGAGACGTCTGAGTATAGAAGTTCACTTTGCTTATGCCCTTTTCAATGGCAGTTTGAAAATCGCGATCACTCAAACCCGACCCACCGTGAAGAACCAGAGGAGTCTTCAAGAGCGACCTTATTCTGGCAATCCTGTCGAAATCAAGTTCCGGTGTCCCCCTGTATGGACCGTGGACTGTGCCAACGGCAATAGCTAGTGCATCTAGCTGAGTTTTGCTGACAAACTCAACGGCCATACTCGGATCGGTGAAGGCTTCTCTATTAACTTCGCTGCCTTCTCGGAGATCGCCTTCCCCTCCTCCGACGTGTCCGAGTTCTCCCTCTACGCTAACTCCGAAACGATGTGCGTATTCTGCCACTCTTCCGGTTATTTCGACATTCTGCTCGTATGGAAGCATCGATGCGTCTATCATGACTGAAGAAAATCCTTTGCTTACTGCAAGAGAGCAACTCTCGAAACTCATTCCGTGATCGAAGTGCAGAACAATCGGCAGAGGTGATCTTTCTATCCGCAGCAACAAGTACTCAACAAAATCGTCTATATTCAGGTATCGAAGATGCACTTCGGCAATACTTATTATTACTGGTGTTCCCGTCTTCTCCGCAGAATTGAGTACAGCTTCGGCCATATCGTAATTAGCGACATTGAAGGAACCTACAGCATACCTCTTTTCGGTAGCCTCTTTGAGAACTCCATCAAGTGTGACAAGTGACATTATTGCACCTCATCCGTTTTCGTTCATAAATAGTAGAGTCTCCGCAAAACCTCTTATACCCGTGGAAGCGCCTACCGAGGTAACGCTGCAAGCTCCGACGGCATTTGCGAAAAGCCCGGACCTTTCAAGATCCCAGCCGTGCATTATGCCAGTGAGAAAGCCCGCAACCCAGGCATCACCGGCTCCAGTAGTGTCTATTGACCTGACTCTGTATGGTTTGACAGTGTGTCTGCTGTTTCTTGTAGCGATAATACTGCCTTCTCTACCCATTTTCAACCCCACTACTCCTACTCCCCTATCCAGAAAGAAGTCACATATCTCTTTTGGATCATCGCTTCCAGACAGCTCTCTTCCTTCGGCATAACTTGGAAGAAAGAAGTCGATATACTGTAGAGAAGGTTCGAGCACCTTCATCCAGTTTCCCGAAGGGTTCCAAACTGTATCAAATGATGTCTTGATACCACGCTCTTTGGCCTCGAGTAGCAGTCTTTTTGTCTGGTATGAGTCCAATGAAGGCATAAGAAAAGTTCCTGCAAGGTGCAAGATGTCAGCACCATCAAACAAGCGAAGATCAAAATCGTCAAAAGTGTAACTGCCATTGGCACCGATTTCGTGAATGAAAGAACGCTCGCCTTCCTTATCCACAAGAACAATGGTCTTTGAAGTACCTGCATCTTCTTTCCTTATGACTCCCGCTGCATCGACTCCGACTCCTTCAAGCCTCGAGATCAGATCATCTCCAAATACGTCTCTTCCTATTGCTCCGGCTACGGTTACGCTGATTCCGAGCTTTGCAAGAGCGATAGATGTATTGGTCGCACAACCACCGTTATGTAAAGTAATCGTGTCTGTGAGAACCAATTTCCCCTTTTCCGGTAGCTCCCTAATTGGCCTTCCAATAATGTCCGCGATTATTATTCCGAGACAGACCGCTTTCATCGTATTAATCGGCGGAGCCCCCCTGCTTTAGCTGTGAGGATGAAGCCGCCTCCCTCCTTTCACATAGTGGTAAGGAGCTGGATTTCTCCAGCCCCGTGTAGGCCAACATATAGCCTACCTCCTTGCGGAGTAATCTTCCCATCGCCAATGTTATCCGACAGTTTCTCGTTAGCAGCACTGTCCCTACCCATCAGGACTGTTTAACCACTAACCGCAGAGCGTAAGACTTGGGAACGCATCCTACGGTACCTATACATTTGCCGATAACATAGTGCACGAAGCACTCAGACTAGTCAAATAGAGCTTTCACAAGCTCACGGTTTTAGCCGTGGGGTATTTGACGAGTCTGATTCCTCTTCAACTAAGGGTTTTCTTACAATCCTTGGATCGGTGAAGATATCGTTTTCGTCGGTACTCTTCGTCGAGAATTCCGAAACTATCGCTCCTTCCGGTCCAGCCTGAAACCAGTGTTTTGTAGATGGAGCAAGCGTATACTGCTCGCCGGGTTGCAGGGCTATCTCTCTCCAAACAGAGAAATACGATTCGAGGTCTGCGGGTAGCTTTGCTTTCGGATTCTCTTCGGGTATGCCCTCTACGTAAAGATAGAGAGTCCCGTAACGACATCTGAAAGTCTCTTCTTTTCCTGGCTGTCCATCAACTGAGGGATGATAATGCTCCGGGCATGTTTGAAATGGGAAGAGAACCAGTTCTTTGGCGCAGACGCGTTCAGTATTGACATATACCACGAGTTGAAGACCGATCTCCTCCAATCTTCCCAGACCGAAATCCGCAACTTCAACAAGTCCCCTTTCCTCATCGGTGATCACAATAGATGCCCTATTAAGAGCTTCGATCGCTTTCTTTATGGCTTCTCTATAGACTGATCTCTTCATAGGACCTTCCTCCCTAAAAAATACGCTGATTCACTGAACAAAAAAGGGGCCGCAGCGGGCGCCGCGGCCGAAGGTATGGTCTTTGCGAGAAATTATATCACTTTTACCTCATATTCTCTAAGGTCATACACCACTCCATCAATCCGTATTCTTATATTGTAAGGATAAGGATTGAGTAAAACCATATTTGATTGAGTCCTTAAGACTCTTGCCGATCCGTCAGCCACTCTCTGTATTCCCGCCGATTGAAATAGCCACTTAAACGTCTCTATATCTGCCACTGTGCTTATGTAGTAGCAGCTGTCTTTCTTTACAATCGCGGGTCTTCCCTTGAAGGGTCCTTCAAGATAGGTGGCTATTTCTTCGCAACCGTCGGCCATTTCAATGGCTTCAACTACAAAACCTCCGGTGCATTCGTCTTTTCCGCAAGAAATCCTGATCGGCTTCTTGATACCCGCGGCATCGAAGACCCTAATACCGGTTAGTCTTTCAAAACTGTCCTTACCCTGAAGACGGATGTTGTTGTTTTCATCTTTCTGCGAAGTCATTGCTGTGATGAATATCTTTCCCTCGAATTCCAGAAGTGATTCGAGAAAGTCAGCATCAATCTTGAAAGCAGATGGAACACAGACAAAGGAGTAGCCGGATAGTGAATCTCCCGGGAAGAGAAAATCGACATTATATCCAAAGCTTCTGATGGTCTTATACAATGGAAGAATGCCATCCTGTAAGAGATTGAAGCTTCCGTTAAGATTATCTGTCTCGCCTATCCAAAAATTCTCATAATCTACGTAAATCGCGGCCTCTTTCTTGAGTCCTTCAACCTTCCAGTTTCTCAGCTCCTTAACTGTTTCTGCAAAAGCTCTTGCCCTTTCAGTTATGGAGCCATCATAATTCAGAAGACCACCGTGGAACTGCTCTGCACCAAACGGCAGTTGCCTGAATCTGAAGATAAGAGAGCCAAAAGCCCCATGAGCCATTGACTGCTTTATCCAGAAGGTCATTTGCTCTGCAGGATATGTATCGTTTACAACTCTCCAGTTGACCCTTCCAGGTTGCTGCTCCATTACAAGAAAGGGAGCCTTTTTCAGTGACCTCATGAGATCGTGATTCAACGCCTGAAGGTCAGGATCATAGTCGGACATTATGTAATTGTCCCACGACACGAAATCAATCTTCTCAGCAATTTTCCTGTAGTCTATCTCTGTGAAGTTGACCATGAAGTTATGTGTCAGCGGTGCTCGCGATCCCTTTTTAACTACATCTCTCTGCAAAATGTGATACTCTAATGCCGAATCAGATGAGAATCGCCTATAATCTAACATAAGAGCTGGATTTGGAGAAGAGAGACTCCTTCTTGGAGGAGCTATTTCCTCCCAATCCAGATACACCTGACTCCAGAATACGGTTCCCCAGGATTGGTTAAGCCTTTCCAGCGTTCCATATCTCTTCTTCAGCCATTCTCTAAAAGCTCTTGCGCAGTTGTCGCAGTAACAGACCGTCGAATTGTGGCAACCATACTCGTTATCTGCCTGCCAAGCGATTACTCTGGGATCTCTTCCGTAGTGTTCCACATAGGACTTGACGATTCTAATCGTCTCTTCCCGATAGACGGGCGAATTAAAACAGTAGTGTCTCCTGCTTCCAGCACTGATAGTCAGTCCGTCTCGATCTACCTGCAGAATGTCAGGAGAACGCTTTATTAGCCATGAAGGCGGGGTACATGTAGGGGTTCCCATTATCACCCTTATTCCTTCTGAGTAGATAACTTCTATGGCTTCATCCAGAAGAGAGAAATCAATGTCTCCGGGAGTCTTCTCCACTGTGCTCCAAGAAAACTCACCTATTCTAACAACGTTCATGCCAAGATATGCCATCGTCCTGGCATCTTCTTTCCACCTCTCTTGAGGCCAGTGCTCGGGGTAATATGCAGCTCCAAACCAGTTCAACCTTTAACACTCCCAACTGTAAGTCCTTCTATGAAATACCTCTGGAATAGCAGGAAGACTACCAGAGGAACTACTGCTGCTATTATAGACCCTGATGCCATAACATTCCAGCTGGTTATCCACTGTCCCTGAAGATTAACGAGGCCAAGAGTGACAGGCTTAAATCTATCGCTCTGAATGAGAATAAGAGCCCAGAGATAATCGTTCCATATCCATGTGAACTCGAGGATTCCCAGCGCAGCCATAGCCGGAATCACAAGTGGCAGAACGATCCTGCGATAGATCATGAAGTGTCCAGCGCCGTCTATCATAGCAGCATCAAAAATACTTGCAGGTATGGTCTTCATGAAGTTACGCAAAAAGAAAGTACAAAAACCGAGTTGAAAAGCCACGTGAAATAGTATCACACCAAGATAACTATCATAGACACCCATTGAAATCGAAAGTCGATAGACCGGAATAAGCAACATCTGGAAGGGAATCAGCATTCCTCCGACGAATACCATCAGCACTACTTTTGAGAACTTGAAATCGTACCACGCCAGAGCAAAGGCTCCCAAACTTGAGAGGAAGAGCGTACCAAGAACCGATGGAATAGTAATGATAAAGGTGTTAAGGAAGTATCTACCCATGTTAGCATTGTTCCAGGCAGTTGAGTAATTCTCCAGTCTAATCTCTTTTGGCGGAGACCACCACTTTCTTTCGAGCATCAGTTCGTCCATACTCTTCAGAGAAGTGAAAGCGGAAATCACGAAGGGCATAAGCCAAACGACAACGAGAAGTGTAGCAAAAAGGTAGAACAGTATCTTCTTCATTCTCGCTCAGCCTCCCTCTTGAGGACATTTCTCATGTAGAAGACTATAAAGCCCAGAGTTATAAGAAATTGAATGGTCGCTATCGAAGAGCCGTAGCCCATTCTATAGTTGTTGAAGGCCTTTATGTACATGTAATTAGCCATTACGGATGAAGAGTAGAACGGGCCTCCCCTTGTAAGAACGTACACGATATCGAAGGCTCTGAGAGAGTCAATAATACTCACAGTTACTGCAACAACTGTTGCGGGTCTTAGCATTGGAAGAACAACATTCCAGAAGCGTTTCCACGAACCGGCACCATCTACGGTGGCCGCTTCCACTAACTCCTGAGGAACGCCTTTCAATCCGGCGAGATAGAGAACCATGGCGTAGGAAATCTGTCTCCACGAGGCAGCCATGATAAGAGAATAAGTAACTATTGATGGATCACTGAGCCAGCTAATTCCCTTGATGCCAAAAAGCGCCAAGAAGCTGTTCAAAGCTCCGCTGCGCGGCTCCAGTATCCATGACCATATCTGTCCGATAACAACGAAAGATAGGGTCATCGGAAGATAGATGAGAGTCTTGTAGACTTTGTTTCCTCTGAATTTCTGATCTAGAAGCAAGGCAACTCCCAGACCAGCTGGAACACAGATGAGAGCAAATCCTATAAGCCATTTGAAGTTGTTCACTAACGAAGTTATAAAATAAGGATCATTGAAGAGCTCTTTGAAGTTTTCAAGACCGACAAACCGCATTGTTCTGGAAACTCCGTCCCAGTTTGTGAAGCTTAAAAAGAGGGTTCTACCTACTGGATAGATAACCCATATCGAATACATTGTCAACGGTAGCGCAAGAAAGGCCCAGGGAACCCACTTCTTACCTTTCATCTTAACCTCCAGAAGATAGGGTGGGCGATAACGCCCACCCTATGTTAGAGAACTACTTGTAGATCCTGTTCCGCTCGGCTTCCAGATTTCTCAGGATAGTTTCAATCCTGTTCGGGAAGGTCATAAACTCCACAAAACCGTTCATTCCGGCATTTGCCATCTCTGGATCAGTGTCTCGATCGTAGAACTGCATGACTCCGTCTGAAGCGAGTATCATATCCAATCCCTTCTGGGCGTGTGCATCCGGTGCTGGAACATGCTTATTTGCTGCGAGCCTTCCGAGTTCAGATGCGAAGTATGCCTGAGCTTCTGTAGAAGCTATAAACTTCAGGAAGGTCTTGCCTGCCTCTTTGTTCCTTGCGTTCGCTGGCATCATAAAGCCATCGATAGGTGTATCTTCATATAGACCGATATTACCATCGATAACGGGGAATCTGAAGAAGTCCAGATCCTCCTTAACGCTTTCTGGTGCTACATCCTTTATGAACTGACCCATAAGATACATGGCAGCCTCTCCGGTGAATAGGAAGTTCGCTGCTTCCTGCCATGTATAAGACGTAGCGTTATCAAGGAAGTATTTCTTGTCTACGAGCTGTCTCCAGTAAGCAAAGACGTTCTTCATTCCCTCATCGGTATAGGGTATCTCTCCGTTCGTTAGCTTAAGGGCGTATTCTATTCCGTTGACCCTCATATTGAAGTAGTCGAACACACCGGCCGCCGTCCAGAGATACTTCGTTCCGATTGTTATCGGGATGATCCCGTTTGACTTAAGGGTTTCGCAGACGTCAAGGAACTGCTTCCAGGTAACAGGTACGCTTATTCCCAGCTTTTCGAATGTTGACTTACGATAGTAGACACCCCACCAGTACCATGATTGGGGGACAAAGTATATCTTGTCACCGTAGCTGGAAGCGCTGGCAAAAGCCTTAGGAAAATCTGCTTCAAAACCGTTTTCGAAGATATCTCCTATTGGTTCCAGAAGATCTCTGCTTGCAAAATAGCGCATTCTCTCACCCGCGAACCATGTTACTACATCCGGGGGATTCGAAGCGGTCAGCCATGTTCTTAGAAGTACTTTGAAGTCTTCATGGGAGAAGGTGTTAACCGTCACATCATAGTCCGGATACAACTCTCTGAACTGACCTACAAGCTCATCAAAAACCCTTTTTGGTTCTGGATCGGACATATAGGAGTTAATCACGAGTTTCTGTGCTCCCATGGCCACCAACGCCATAGAAACAAGCAGCATTGCCAGAATAATCTTTCTCACTTGCTGTCACCTCCTGTTTGAGCGCTTTTGCGCATTATCAGCTCTGGAACATACTGGATCTTCCCAACTCTTCCACTCAATATCATCTTGAAAGCGTCTTCAACCATCTGCCTGATTGGAATCCTTACCGTTGTAAGGCCTGCGATTTCAGCCATATACACGTCGTCATAACCAATGACCTTTATATCTCTGCCGACTTCCACATTTCTTTCCATCAAAGCCTTGATGACCCCCATTGCCATCATGTCGTTATAGCAAAAGAAAGCTTCTGGAAGTTTCTTCAACGACCTTACAGCTTCACATGAGACCTTCCAGTCTACTTCCATACAGGAGATCCTATCTTCCGGAACATGTCCGAAGCCTTCGATAAACCCGTCTATTCTTCCGCGTGTGGTAAGCTTTCTGGGATTACCCATATACATCATTACACTTTTCACGCCGCACTCTCTCAGGTATCTTCCTGCAAAAGAAGCACCCTGCTCTTCATCAACCGAAACCTCCGGTATTCTCGAATCGTCAAAGTGAACCCCAAATGAAATAAGACCTATTCCGGAATCTATGACTTCCAGGAGATGTTTCGATTCGTACCCTTCCGGAGCAATAACGATAGAATCAACTCTAATGTCCATTAAAGACTTTATAGCCTTCTTCTCTTGAGCAAGCTTGCGACTCGTATCGGTTACTATGATCGCCATCCGATTTTCTTCTGCAAGATCCTCGATATCACCGACGACCTGCGCATAAAAAGGATTCCTGATATCGGAAACGATCAAGCCGATTCTTCCAGTCTTGCCGCCGCGAAGACTTCGAGCGTCTTGATGAGGCTCATACTGGAGCTCCTTTATTGCTTCCAGAACTTTCGCTTTCGTCTCGGCGCTGACTGGTTCCTTATCATTAATCACCCTTGAGACTGTCATCATGGAAGTGCCGGCCTTCAAAGCTACTTCACGCAGAGTGGCTCTCTTCAATTAGATAACCTCCAGAGTTTGCTGTTAACGTTAACTGTTAACGTTAACATTATACATTCTAAGTACTGGCCTGATAAGTCTAGCGAGCGATTGTTATTCTCAGATAGGTACAAGGAGAGGTGTTTATCAGGAGAAATCTAACTTATACTTAACTATAGTATGGGTTTGGTTTGATTTCGCCCTAGAGAACATTCCGGTTCAACGATATTTGTCGTCTAACCGATGAGGAAACTCATCCCCGCTTTCTTCCAGAAAGATGTTCTAGAGCAAAGATAGCTGCTCCGTAAGCCCCCATGATGTCCGGTATCTCCGGTATAATAATACTCGTGTTCAGAGCCTGTTCCATAGCCCTTACAACTCCTTGATTCCTTGCGACTCCTCCGGTAAAGACTAATGGTTTTGGAGAGCCGAGTCTGCCGTACATTGACGCTATCCTTTTGACAATTGCCCTGAAAAGTCCGGCACAGATATCCTCGATTTTCTCACCACTACCAATCAATGAGACGACTTCTGATTCGGCGAATACAGTGCATACAGAGCTTATTGGCAGTTCTTTCGATGATCTCAAAGCCATTGAAGACATCTCGTCGGGCTGAAGTTCAAGAACCCTCGCCATAACTTCGAGAAACCTGCCGGTCCCAGCAGCGCATCTGTCGTTCATTGCGAAGTCCTCGACATTCTCAGCGGCACCCAATCTGATAACCTTGCTGTCCTGACCGCCGATATCAACTATACCTCTCGCCAGCGGGAACAATCTGGCTACTCCTTTGGCGTGACAGGATATCTCTGTTATCGTTTCGTCCGCAAAATCTACAAGATTTCTCCCATAACCGGTCGCGACTGTCAAAGCAATATCCGATTCGCCTGTGCCTGTCTTCTCAAGAAGCCCATTATAGATGCTTCTCGCCGTACGGGACGCGTTTATTCCAGTCCTCACAGTCTTCCATTGAACAATCCTTCCGGTCCCGTCTATGAGAACCGCGTTCGTTGTCGTCGAACCCGAGTCTATTCCGATCAACAGCATATCATCCCTTCCTTCATCTACTGGCTGTCCAGGCAAATCATTCTTTTCAATAAGCGCTCCCATTCTTGTCTTCAACTGCCCATGAGAGTTGAGAGGATAGTCTACTTCCATACGATAGACGCGGCTGTCATCGTCTTTTTCAACGAAATCGTAAAAATCACAGAACTTCGGAATCGCCAGCAGGACCCCGTCAAGCTCTTGGGGTAAGTCCATGCCTTTATCGACAAATCTTCCACAAGGAGAACGCCAGCTTAGCAACCTCCGAGAGATCGCTTTCAGAGAATCCTCTGATTCATCGGTTCTGGAAGAGAAAGGACGGCTTCCAGTACAGGTATCATTATAGGTGATGGTGCCTCCGACGCCTTCAACTACCTGGTCTATGTCCCCAATATCGATGATCCCTCCAGTGATACCAACTCTCTTACGCCTGCGTTCTCTTCCGTCTAAGGCACTGGCGGGTCTGTGTTTGAGACCATTGAGTGCATCCAGGTATAGTCTGGTCAGCTCTCTTCCGGAGATATTCTTTTCTAACAGTCGAACATGATCGACGAGTTCATTGAAGAGAATTATGCCCTTCTCGATATCTATCTTGACTTTTCTGTACTCAAGAAATCTTATAAGCCTTTCCAGTTCAAGCCTTAAAAAGTGGATGGCCTCTTCACTCTTTTTCCAGGGAAGGCGCATTATGAAGACGCTAGCCTTTGATTTGTCCTTCAATAGATCGCCCACTCTGCGCATCGCATCACAAGAATCGGCGAACAGAAGTATGTCATCTTCACCCAGTTCCAGACCTGTTTCGTAAACAGTTCTTGCATAGCCACAGAGATTGCAGCCGAGTTCATGACAGCCCGATGTACCAGAATCCAAGAGCCTCCTGAATTCGACTCCAGTTCCAAGAAGCACTTCCATAGGTATATAGCTACACGTGTAGTAAATCAACTGCTTTTCTCCATTATCTCTAGAAAGGCCTGAACTCGAGTTCTCAACTGACCGGCACCTTCGGAAGTGTGATCTACGCAATCACCTGTGAGCTCAAGAAAAGGTAATCCCTTTCCCTCGAAAAGTCTCTTCAGGTAGCTAACACCACCTGCCGATTGTCTGCATCCCCAGTGACTGAAATGGATAACGCCGTCGACCTCCAAATCATCTGCCAGTTCCAGACAGAGCTTTCCCCTGTCTGTTACGCTACCACATAGAGGATTGAAGACGAGTTTCTCAGCCAGACTCTCTAGGGGCCTTTCTGGATCAACCGGATATAGCCAGTCCCACATCATCTCATTACCGACTACAACGTTCGTCGTATCTTTTGAAAACAGTGAGAAAAGCTCATTGTCGTAATAGGGAGGTATATGCAACCATAGCACCTTCTTTCTCCCATCCGGAACCGTAACCAAACCCTCCTCAAGCCTCCTGGAGGCTTCATAAAGCCTTCTGTCGCCTGCGAGAGTATGCATTACGTAGAGAGAGTTCATGATCTCGAAGAGCTCCTGCGGTAGAAAGCGATTCTTCATATGTTTTCTGGCATTTTGAAGACTCTCCACCGTATTTCTTTCGATCTGAAGTACTTCTGATAGGTCATTCATCGGATAGCGCCTACCCGTTATCTCTTCAATTGCCTTTACCGTCTCTTCCAGTTGTGAAAGAACATAGCTCACAGAACTCCTGAGATGGCCCCTCGGAACATCTATGAAAAGAAAGGGAGTCTTATACTCAGTCGCGATCCTTTTGAATGTTGGCAGGTTGCCGTCACAGAGAATAGAAGTTGTCATCACAAAGGCGGGGGCAGGCAACAGTTGCTTCATAGATACTCCAAGAGAGGCCCTGTGAAAAGTACATAGTGAATCAGGCACTCCCTGGCCGGCAGCCTCCATGAGAGCTATCCCTTCAATATGCATGGAAGAAAGCATACCGGAGACTCCCTCGGCGGAAACTGGATTCAGCTTCAACGGTATCAACAGTTCCGACGGCGCCAGAAGATTCACCCATACCGTACTCTTTCCCTTCAAAGAAAAGTAGACTTCCTCAAGGGAGAGCTGGTTGATGATCCTTAGAAACTCCGGCTTATCTCTATCGGCAAGGTATTTGCGCCTGAAATTCTCCATGCCCAGGCCAAGTTTCAACCATCTTCTGAATTTGCTTCTGTCGTCCATATACCGTTTCAGGAAACTGCCGAATTTCACACTCTTTCTAGACATTCAAACTCCGCTTCATTTGAAGTATCAGTATATCCAAACCTCTTGTCTTATCAGACGAACTTGACTAACAACTGGACATCAAGAGTACAGACTATTAGTGTCCAAACGCTATTATAACTTCTCTGCGACTCTTATCATTGAACGGCAGGTGTTTGTTCATGAACATATCACTTGTGGAAAGTCTCAAACACCGAATAAGAATGGATGGAAAACCAATATGTAACTGCCAGAGAGAACACGAGTTTTGCTCAGACATCTTGCATTCTATGTATCGGGAAGTGCTTTACGGAAGTGGAACCCATAAATGGCCAGCTCAACTGATAGGGGAAAAAGCCGTGGCCGCCTTAACAGAGTCCACAAAAGCAGTTTCCAGTAGTAACTTCTCCCTCTCTCCTTTATACCCAAAACCCAGATCGATCTGAAGAAGGCCTTAAGATTTTCGGAGGCTGGACGTACGCGTCTTGAGAGGACAGGTCTGTACGATTTCAGAAAGGTCTTGACTCTTTTGTAATATGACCTGTCAGAGTATATGCTGTTCAGTATCTTGTGATAGCCCTCTACAAGATTCCCAAACCCCATTTTAGGTACAAAATTGGTCAGACTACCCGTATTATTGCCGGAGAAGTCTGACACAATCCGGTTCTCGCTTTTAAGTCTCTTGAAGAGCCTCGTACCAGTCGGTGCAGTTAGAAGACCGACCATTGCCGTGACAATACCACTCTCCTGTATAAAACCGATGAGGTCTTCGAAAACTGAGGGTAGATCGCTATCAAAACCGACAATAAACCCCCCCTGCACCTGCATTCCTGATTTCTGAATCTTCTTCACGGAGTCAAGCATGTCACGATTTCTATTTTGGAACTTCCCGCACTCTGCCAGACTATCCTCACTCGTTGTCTCAATCCCGACAAACACAGTACTGAAATTGGCTTCCGCCATCAGTTTCATCAGTTCTTCATCGTCAGAGAGATCTATTGAAACCTCCGTGTTAAGTGAAAATGGATACTCTCTGTCTTCCATCCACCGACAGATTGCCGGAAGCGTATCTTGCTTAAGTTTCGATTTGCTTCCTATGAAATTATCATCCACAATGAAAACACCACCGCGCCAACCTTTTTCGTAAAGTGTATCCATTTCTAATAGCAGTTGCGAGGTGGTTTTTGTCCGTGGAACTCGCCCATTCAGAAGAACTATGTCACAGAACTCGCAATCAAAGGGACATCCACGAGAGTATTGAACATTCATTGATGAGTACTTCCTCATATCGATCAGATCCCAGGCAGGAATAGGAGTTCTAGATAGGTCCGGAAAACCTTCTGGAGAGTACATATGATTAGCTTTTCCGTTGCCAAGATCGTCCAGGAAAGTCTTAAGTGTGGCTTCAGCTTCACCGATTATTAGGTGATCAATGTCGTCGAAATCACCGTATGAAGTTGTGAAGAGCGGTCCACCAGCTATTGTTTTGGTTCCATTCCTTCTGCAAAGCTCAAGAACTTCTAGAACTGATTCACGCTGAATATCCATAGCGCTTATCAGAACATAATCAACGGATTGCAGATCTTTTTCACTCAACGGGTCGACGTTCATATCGACAAGCTTAAGGTCCCAGCTGGATGGAAGCATAGATGCCACAGTTAGAAGACCTAACGGAGGAAACGCCGCCTTCTTCGATACAAATTTCAGAGCATGTCTAAGACTCCAGAACGTTTCTGGATATTCGGGATAGACCAGAAGCGCTTTCATGTCACTCACGCCCTTTCAGCGAAAGTAGTTTTCTGAGACTAGGCTTATACGGAACTTTATCGACTGGTGATCTCTAGAGAGTATTATTGAAGTTTCTAGGGACTAGAAGTGAAAGATGTGAATTTGAGGCAACGGCTCATACAAATCCAGCAGATATAGAAAAAGACCTGCGAACATTCATTCTATTGAATTATATCAGATCTTACAGCATTTCCAATTTCCTATCTAGAGTCAATACTCTTCTTTGATTCAGCTTATGTTCTTCCCAGTAGAAAGATAGACCTCTGCGAACATCTTCGCCACTATTGAAATTGAAAACCTTCTATACACCTGCCTGCTGCCTTCAGTTGAAATCAGTTTCATCTTTCTGGGAGTGAGATTTCTGTCAAGAAGAATAGACGAGAGTCCGTTTCTGATCGAGATTTCGTCTGTGGTGTCTATCAAAAAGCCATTCCTCGAGTGCTTCACGTAACTCTTTACACCTCCTCGTCTGGGTCCGAAGGCAACGAAACCGGCGGCCATTGCTTCAAGTATAGCGATACCGAACTCCTCTTTGAGAGACGGGGCGACGTAAACAGGCGGCCACAGGGAAGAAGAGCTGTCTACTATGCTTGCTTCCAGACACCTTAGAGAGTCATTGTCCATTGCAGGTATATGACAGAAACCCTCTCTAAGCCTTCCCTTGCTGGATAGATACTCTCTGATCTTTTCGAGTTCTTCGGATTCTACCGAATCGGGATTTTCGAGATCACCACCAATTATCAACAAGTTGAATCTTCTGTTGAGCTCGGTTTCTCCCCAAGCCTTCAGCAGTCTGTACTGTCCCTTGGAAGGATCTAGTCGTCCCACAGTAAGCATCAACGGCAAGCCCTTTCGATCGGGCGCAAAGTGAGACTCTCTCTCCTTATTAAAGAGCTCTTCGTAACCTATCTTTCCAGTCTCGATAGGGCATTCATTCCTTAGAGAAATCCCCTCCGGAACCATTCTTATCTTCCCGGCGATTTCATCCTCGACTAAGGACGGGTAGTAGGCGAATAATCGTTTCTTGGCTTCTGCCCCGCCAATGCCTACAACTGAGTCACACTGACTGAGCATTCTCCAGGAGACATCCGTTCTTTCCGTCTCTTTGAGCAATTTCTCAGCATCAATGGAAACTAGCCTGCCGCTCTCGTTCACGAAACGGTGCTGTGGATCGGGTGTAAGTGTGAAAAGATTCTTAACACCCAGACGTCTACCTAGCTTCAACATCGCCAGAGATGCATAGTCGGAAAACCTCATATGAAAAGCAAAAGGTTTGATACCAGCAATCTCAAGCATATCGGATACCGTGGAAATGAGTTCACTCTGGCATCCCGCGAAACCCGAACGTCTTTTGGTTTCACATTCATAAAGGGGCACATATAAGAACAAGTGTCTATCTCTCTCGAAACGATA